>Ga0325405_1006307_pt1 | contig 11986 bp, 6 predicted proteins | sample PopdelMetagenome_21_FD_205663 | JGI IMG/M metagenome (GOLD analysis project Ga0325405, IMG submission 205663) | Populus deltoides microbial communities from Bellville, Georgia, United States - Xylem-Control-R2 | ecosystem: Host-associated > Plants > Phyllosphere > Stem > Wood/Secondary xylem...
CGTACGTGTGTTCTTCTTCTTGTGATCTTCAGCCTCGAAGGATTATATTTGATATTTAACACATATGAAGCAGGGACCGGACCGTTTTGGTGTGATCTTTGATCACATGGCCGTTATAGAATATCTTGTATATTAGGTGGAGAGAATTTTATTCTTTATTAGGAAAATAAGAGGTTTTGTTTTATTTTGGATGTCGAGGGAAGAATTTGAAGGGAAAGCCAACATTGTGTGTGTGTGTGTGAAGATATTTGCCGTTATGTAAAAAAGCATAAATTTTTAAAAACTTTATAGAATATATTCTATAAATGTAAGATTTTGTTATATATAAAAATATATTATTTTAAACGCAATAAATATAGTCGGAAAAATTAATATTTTGGAGGCGGCGAACATGACAGTGGCTGTCATAGATTCCGTGCGCTAATGGGAAAAGGGTGTGTAGGTCAGACGTTGCAAGCAAGGAAATTTCAATTCTGAAGGCAGTTCTTGTCCACTCAACAGAAGCCAATCCCGGCGTCGACTGTTCCAATCACAATCAGAGAATCAATCATGCTGTGCATTTGTACTAGCTAGCAACATTTTAGATGAATTATTCAGTGCGCATGCATGAGTGGAGTAGTTCGAGTCCTTTTAATCAATAGAAATTGAAGCTCTCAATCAACATCCATCAGCGATTTAGAGGAGTTCCTGAGACTCAAATTATCGACATAACTCGGCATAATTTGACATTAATTCTCATGTTTTCTAGCTAATAAGCATCCACAGGGATGCTTCCAAAGCCAAAGTAACTGTATTCACGGAATTAATTACCCTGCTGCCATCAATTTAATTCAATCATGTATGAGAGTATAATAATAATTGTTTTTTAAATATTTTTTAATTAATTACTGTATCAAGAAAAAATACTTGTTGAATATCCTTGATATAAATAGGAGAAAGATACATATCCCTAAGGTGATCATTCTCAGAATACGAAGAATGGTAATCCAATGCAAATAGCTGGCGCGCAAACTCATCGATCAGATCACTGAATCTTCGAAAGTTAGGCCTTTTCAAAAAGTCGGTTGGAAGTACATACGTTAAGCGACAAGCAATCATCATCAAAGGGCTGGAAAACTAAAGCAAAAGCAACTTCACTCTGAGAAATATTTCTTCTCGACGACCATCTGCTAGCTATATATTCCGTAAGAAAGTGAAAGGAGACAGCGATGGGCATCCATCACCAGGTTTTTATTGTACAGAAACAATATAATGCCTTGCCTTGATCTTGGGACTTGGAAGAAAGTTACAAGCGTGGAGTTGCTATTGATCTTAGTTTAACCATATGGGTTATTTTATTTTCTGTATATACAACAATTAGACAATGCATCTGAATTTATTTTCTGGTTACCAGCAGACATCGATCGGGACAAACTTTCTTCTCGAACTGATTAGTATTCCATTTTAGTCAGAACATTAATTTCGAGAGTTACAAATTCATGTTACGTATAGACTAGATACGCAATCAAATCTGGGGAAAACTGATGACACAGAGAACCTTCAACGATAATTCCTTGCATCTTTCTTTATCTTGAGAATAGCAAGAGAGGATACGGTGATATATATATTGTGGTGAGTGATGCGATCGATGGATACAAGACTAGCTCTTCCGAGGTCGGCGGGAGACCCTCGCCAGTCATTCCCGGCCCTCAGGTCAGCTTGCCCTAGCTATATGCCCATCTGGCTCTTAGATTAATCACAATCTCACAAATATTAGTTACAGAGCTGGGTATATATAGCAATGTTCTTGTGTTGTTTTAATTTCTTAATGCCAAATGTAATCTTCTTAGCAGCATGCAACCTTCGTACTAATCTAATCGGCTTAGCTTTTAGTCTAGACTAGCAAGGTTGCTAGTTGTTTCTACGCTGTAAAGATAATTCCATAATAAAAATAAATGTTTGTAGGCAAGATAATGAATAAAATTATATAAAAAAATATATATGTTTTTCATTAAAACTGTTTTTTTTATGATTAATGAAAGTTTTCTTTTTTTACGACAAAATGGTTTTCTTAGTACCAAAAGAAACAGTAATAAAAAAATTATATTCATGAAAATTGAAATGATTTGAACTAAAAAGAAAAAAATATATATTTTTAATCAAAAACCAATATTTCTTTTTTATTTCTAAAAAAACGTCTTTTTTTTATGAGAAGCATTATTTTTGAAGTAAAAAACTTATTATGAACATAGATACAAGTTTCAATTAAAAATTAAAAAATCATGAATAAATTATTTTTATACACATGGTCTAAGAAAACAACCCACAAAAAAATTTATAAAAAGTATGCTGGAAGCTATTCCAGTAATAGAATTTTTTTTTGGTAGAGCTATTACGTGGAAATGCTAGTGTAGGACAAATTACTTTGAGTCAATCTTTATACAATTTTGTATTACATCGTCTTACTATTGTATTTATGGTAATGCATTTTCCAAAGATACTTGGGTCTCTTATAACTGTATATTCCTTTATATTTATAAAGAATATGGATCATATGCATTTGTAATCAAGGTGTCTTTTATGTTTTTTGGATAAAAAATGGGTTGAATTTAAGTTTTTTTAGAAAAAAAAATCTGAAACCTTATTTTTCTAGCAATATCAGTCTCTAATTCTATAGAAAACAGATGACGTATCATCTCCTGTCTTTTTAAAGAAAAATTAAAGTAACAATCTTTTAAAGAAACAAAACAAAAACAAAAACTGGCACATATGTCTGAACTATTTTTTTAATGCTCAATAACATTGGGCCACAAAGCTTATATGTTTGGGTTCTTTTTAGTTTTTCTTTTAGTTTTGCTATTTTATATTCGGGTTAAAAAGATTGATAAAAAAATCATTGAACCCAATTGAGTCCATGATTAACGTTGCGGGTTTAACAAGTTAATCTATAGCATTCAAGCTATTATTTGTTTGTTTATTTTTATGTTGTTTTTATCCCTTAATTTTAAAAAATACAATTTCACCATTTATTATCGATGATTTATTTTTTTTTATTTAACTCAAACTTAAAAGAATGCAATTTCATAATTTATTATCAATGATCTATATTTGCTATCTTGGTGTCGTGCGCTTATCATGGTTTTTTTTTTATTTTTAAAAAGTATTTCATACAAAAAAACTATCATGCGCTTTATTGTTGTATAATTAAATAAAAAAAAATTTTTAAAATTAAAAAATTTATTAATCCAATAAAATGTATGATTTATGTCATGAGTTTATTTGATTGACTTAAGTTTACTTAGATTTTTTTTAATTAAATTCCATTTTTTTTATAGATTTTATCCCTCAATGAATTGACCTTTTCAATTTTTTTTTAAAATTATTCTTATTAATTTTATAAATTAACCCAAGTTAATTTAAATTAATTAATTTTTTTATGTTAATATCATTTAATTATAAATTAAATGTTTTTATAAGACACGCTAATAATACTCAAATATTTTTTTTTCCCCTTCAACCCGCGGCATAGCGCGTGCTGCTAGTCATGTTTTATACAAAATGCAAATATCCCAACTTTAATAATATCTTCCTCTTTTAACAAAATTGAAGAAACCCTAACCCTAGAATTGCAGTCATGGCGTCCAGAAAGAAACAATTAGAAGGAATCGCATTACTCTCAATGTACAACGACGACGACGAAGAAGACGATGAAGAAATGGAAGATCTCCATTACCAACAACCACACAACGACATGGAGGAAGATGCTCCGAACGATGATAACGCCATGGCTACCGAAGCAGAAGCAGCTACCTATTGTCGAAATTCAACTCCCGAAGGAGGAATTTTACGGCCTTTGAAGCCGCAGCAGCAAGGAGGGACTATTAATTTGGAAACAAAAAGAAGTAATAGGAGAGGGAGGCTTGCTATTGTTGATTATGGCCACGATGAAGTTGCTATGTCCCCTGAACCCGAGGTAATTCCTTTGTTTATTTTTTTTAATTGTATGTCCTTGTACTGCTCTCTGTGTTAATTTTCGTATGCTGTTGCTTTTGTTTCGGATTAATTGGGTTGTTACTTTTGCAGGAAGGGGAGTTTGAAGAGAAGCTTCAAAGTGTCAGTGGTAGGCGTTGCTCATCTTTTTATCTATTTATGTATGGATCCATGGATCAATTTTAACCATTTTTTTCTTAATAAACCATTAGAGTTTGTTCCCCCATTGTTTGCGTGTTGTTATGCAGTTTGTTTTAAATATGATTTTGCTTGTTGTAAATGTGAATTTTTATTATTTGTGATGAACATCTATGATGGTCAAGTGGCATTCAGATTGAAAAACATATTTATGATGGTTCTAGAGGAGTTAGGTTAATTATTATTGAATATAGACTTAATGGGAAAAATTATTTTTTTACTTAGTGGTTTCCTCTTACGTTGCATATGATTTAATGCTATTTTGCTTTGAATACAAGTGTTGTTTACAAGTGTTCTCAGAAACTGACTGTAAGATGAATGAATGCATGGCAACAAAAAGCACCTTCTCATGTTGTATTTTTGTTTGACCACTGTTTTGAAATATGCATGCAATTACAATGAAATGAGACAAATCAAGGTACTCATTGGTTCTTAGTTATAATGCTCATGCTGATCATTGGTTAAATTTGTTTGTAACAGGTTTTATCCAAGAAAAATCTTCTCCAGGAACTGCTCATTTTTTATCTCCCAGTTTTCAAGCAACTCCACAATCATTTGAAAATTTAGGACCATCACAGCTTGATGAAATAAATGATATCACTAATGAATCAGAAGCTGTCAACACTGAAGGTGCTAATGAGGTTCCTGCAGAGGGTGTTAATCCATTTGATAAATTTCTTCCTCCACCACCAAAAGAGAAGTGCCCGGAGGAGTTGCAAGCAAGTTTCTTTCATTTCTGCTGTCAATAAGTGCTTTATAACTTTGCTATCTCTGGTGCTTTTGTCAACTTTGTTTACTATAGACACCCATTTTTACAAAATATATGCCTTTCATTTTTCTGGAGATTTTTTTTCTTGAGCAGGGTTGAGTTGGGAATATTCTGATTAGGATGCTATTATTACTCATTGATCCTCAGTACAATTTGATTAAAAGATCTGGTCCTTTAGAAGGACATTGCTATTTTTCACTTTAAAATCTGAAACTATTGCAGTAGGGCATTTTAGAGTATCGCCTCACGGAACTATTCTTCATTTTCTGAAATTACTCCCACAGATCTTTTTTTGCTCAAGTAATTTGGATTGCATTTTACAGTTTGGTTACCATGAGTAATCTTAGACAATCCTCGTTTAGTTCCTTTGTTGTTTTGCTGCTGTGAGTTATGTTAGAAAATGCCTTGGTTGAATCACGGTTCTTTCCCAAAATTAAGAATGCTTGATATTTTTTGGAACATAAAATGAACTGTCTTTCATGTATTCAGATGATGTAGCTTAATATGATTGGTTTGTGATTACAATATGTAGCACATTGTACATGCTCTAACATATTTTCCCCTCTTCATACTGTATTATTTGCAGAAAAAAATTGATAAATTTCTTGCTTTGAAGAAAATTGGGAGAAGCTTCAATGCAGAAGTCTGCAATAAGAAGGATTATAGGAACCCTGACTTCTTACTGCATGCTGTGAGGTATCAAGTTATTGATGAGATAGGATCTTGCTTCAGTAAAGATGTATTTGACCCTCATGGATATGACCAAAGCGACTACTATCTTGAGCTAGGTTATTGCTGTTTCTTTCCACAGTCCCATTACTGTCTTTGACTTGGATTTTCTAATATGGGTTTGGGGTTCCTTTAAGTTCACTTGTAATTTGGTTAATTATGAAGATCATGTGTTTTAACTGGAGCTTATGACTTAAAACAGAAAGTCTGCACTTATTTTGATACCAGGGATGTGATTCATTGGTAATAGGAAGGGACTAGTCACAGGCCTCTGATTCTTTCTTACAGTTCATCACACCCTACATAATATTTTGCGTTGTATATGATGTCACACTTTAATATGTACCCTGCTTGCCATAACCTTTTCATACGTGAGCCACAACTCAAATAACAAAACCTAACATTTCATGGAATTTTATATTTTTTTTCCTTACAAATGTTGGATATTTAAGTTTGTGTTTTTCCTTGATAAACAAATAGACTTGGTTTTCCTGCTTGGCTGAAGATTTACTCAGATTAGGGCCTGCAGTATGCCTTTATTTGGGATTGAAAAGCTTGCATTGCTGAATCGATTTCTCTAGTGTCTGGTTGTTTTTCAAAGTCATTTGAAGCCCTAATTTTTTTGCAAATAGAGTTGTCTTTCCATTGAATGTAATTTCCTGGCAATAACCTTTAGTATATTTGTAAAGCAGAGGTTGGCATGAGGCGTGAAAGGGAGAGGAAGGACCGAGAGTTGAAGAGAAGTACGAAGGTCGAATTTGTTATGGGGGGGACTCAGCCTGGAGTGGTTGTACCTCCAACAAAGTTCAGTATGCCTATTCCAGGTCCTAAAAAGTTTCTGTGACTGTAGGCCTTGACTTTATGAGATAATTTTCCCTCATGGCATCTCAATGTTGTATTTTATAATGGTCTCCCTGAGCTGATTTTTCTGGTGTTTCAGTTGTCACCGCTAGTGGGATGCGTCCATCTTCAAATGCAGCTGATGCAGCTCCTCTTGAGGTTAGACAGAACAAGAAGTCAAAATGGGACAAGGTTATCATCTCTGCATGTTGCTCATTTATGCAACCTTATGTTTGCGCTGATGCTGAGGAACTACCATTTTGACTATTTTGTTTGCTTTCAGGTGGATGGTGATGGAAGGAATTTACTAACTGGTGGACAGGATTCTTTAGCTGCAGCAGCGGCAGCTCAAGCAGCACTATTATCTGCAGCTAATGTTGGTTCTGGATACACAGGTTTTGTGTAAGTTCCATTAGATCCTTTGAACAATTTATCCATGCTCATATTTTTTTGAGCACCTTTCCCCTTCTATGCCCTTGAGTTTCTGTTTAAGTGCTTTGATATGATCACAGTAATGAGGTGATTAGGATTGCTTTGGTTGTTGTGCATATCTAGTAATTGGATTAGAAGGACAACCAGCCCTTCCATGGGAGGGAGTTTTCTGGTGGATTTGGTATGAAGATTAAAAGTTTGGTATGAGCTATAAATTTGTGGTGAGAAATTTATAATGTTCTGTTTGGTTACTTTGAGAAAGAAGTATTATTTAAATATTTCAGGAAAACGAAAAATAAAGAAGAATGGAATTCTTTGGACCCCTTAAGAATAAGGGCGATCATGACAGGATTCTAAATACTACTAAACAGCCACTAAATACTCCAGTTATGTGACTTGGGGAGCAGGATGCTTTTTGTCTATTCAAAAACCTTACTATGGTCCACAGATTGTTGTCATTGTATACATTATACGTAAAAGAAGTACAAGGACAATGAGCAGATTTACGAACTGACAAGAACTTTCTTTGTTGACCAACTTCGAAGTTTAATAAATTGATGATGCGTAGTGATCCATTTTCATGTGGCAGGCAGCAGAAACGGCGAGAGGCAGAAGAAAAAAGATCCGGAGAAAGGAAGTTGGAAAGAAGATCTTGAGCATTTTGTCATACGCTTCTGCAATGAATTCAGGATATACTATTTTGGGGATGGACAAAATTGCTCTAGGTAACATTGCTTTGTTCTTGTTAACATGCTAATTTTTATAAAAGAAATTGTATTTAGTTGCAACTTAAAGCTAATTTTTGTAATTTTCAGCTTGAAGTGTAATATAGCTTATAGCATGAGGTCAACCTCTTCTGCTTGCTGTGATCAGCTGAAATTTCAGCTGACTGGTTTTTGCAGTGAGCAACTATGGTTATAAAACACGTCCAGCCTCGTTGGCTTTTTTTTTTTTTTTTTTTTCACATCAATGTAAAATTGAAGAAACAATGTTCAACTTGTGACGTGGGTAATGAAATTGGTGATAGGCTAAATATTATGTTCATGGTTGCTTAGGACTGCTTTACTCACGCCGACATGACAATGATTGAATTAACATTTCTTCGCATTTGCATTGTTATAAGACGCTTTTGATCATCAATATTTTTTTAAAATGTTTTTTAAAAAAATATTTTCGGTTTAATTTAATATTTGGTATTTAATATAATTCTTATTATGATATTAATAAAAAAAAATTAGGGAGTAAAATAAAAGGAAAGAGAGAATAAGAGACTAGGAAGAGTAGACTGAAATGATAAAATGAAAGAATATACAAAAGCAGAAAAGAAAAATAAATAGATGGATGAAGCAAAATTAGAAATTATATAAAAAAGATCATCCTGCAAGAAGAGAGAAATATATTGGTAATTTAGCTTTTTTAAAATAGCAATTATTTTTTAATTATATTGGTAATTTTTGAAGAGGTTAGTATAATTTATTTGTACTTTTTATATATTAAATTTATTTTTAAAAATAAAAATATTGTTTTTTAATAATATTTTTAATATATACAGTCTTGCATGGTATTTGTTTCTTTTATTTTTATTCAATAAATTTTGTTTGTGTCGATTTCTATTATAAATTGATTTTAATAAACAAATTCATTACAAACAACCGAGTAAATAAACGGTAATGCGAAATTTAATATCTTAATCTATATTTGTCTTTTAATTTTTCTAATTTCATTGTTATTTATCGTTAATGATTTATTTATTTATTTATACAACAAATCTTGATTTATTTAATTAGATGCATGCATAAGATTTTTTATTTATATTTAGAAAAATTTTTATGTAAAAAAAATGCGTTGAGAAATTCTACATATTTTTTTTTTAATCTTGTATTGATGTTTTCAATTTGATCATTTTTCTTTTTATTTCTGATTTTTTCATTAACCATTTTATAAAAATTTTATTGTTTTTAATTTTACCATTCAATTCAAGTTTATAGTGTATTGTTTTTTTTATTATTATTTTGATCCTTATTCTTTTGATTTTTTTGTTAATATTTTTATTCTTTTCAATTTAACTCTCAAATTAAAAAATTTTATTGTCCTTTAATTTATTTTTTATTTCAGTTTTAAACTTCATTCTTTTAATAGTTATTTTTAATTTTGAATTTTTTTAATAATATTTTTTCAATTTCATCTTTCAACGTTTCATTTCCTAGAGATTGAGCTTTATGATGTTTTCATTTATAGTGCATATGATCTTATAACCCGGGTTACAAGTTTAAAAAGTTAGCATGAGTTAACATCTTTTTATGTCTTATTTTTTTTGATATTGTCGTTTGACATTGTTTTTTTCTTCTAATTGTGATTTTCTTCAAAAAAAAATTTCTATCGAATTATCTCGATCTCATGACTTAGAAAGCGAGTTTATCAGGTTAATCCAGACTAGTTTGTCCCTTAATGTTCATATTACATGTTTATCATGCTAGCTTATATCAATTTTTTTTTAACCCTATTCTGTTCTTCCATAATATTAGATAAAAATTAAACAACATTATCTTTTTACTCTAGGATAAAAGGGTTTTTTTTTTTTCCATGTTATGCTTTTATATATGATTTTATTTGAATCATGTGTGGAAAAAAACAGAAAAAGACAATGATAACAAACATGAATATATATATTATTGTCTTTTTCTGTTTTTTTCCACACATGATTCAAATAAAATTAATTTATTTAATTGATCGAGATTTTAACTTAAATTATTAATAAAAAAATTAAATTAATTTTTTTAAAATTGAGTGTATAGAGAGAGTTGTAGTCTCGAATGTGATGCAACTGGGGCACAGCTGGGCTTCGTAGAAAAGGGAGTTATTATTATGCTGTCCAGCTTCCCCTCTGTTCAGGGCAGAGTGGCCGGTAGGCACCTTGACCCTATTATGTCTAATGAAAGCCAGCACTGGTCACTAGAAAGTGATCCCTTAGGATTGACTACGAATGCGCACTCAGAAACCACACTTTCTTTCGATGTACATCCCAAGGTCCCAGCCGAAAGGAATTCCGAAGCAGCCATGGCATGACCTCATCTACATGGCTCTCTTTCGGATGCCATTTGCACTCTCATATTCCTTTGCAGCATATCAGTCTTTTCTTCCTCATTTCGTTTTCCCTTGCCGATCACCATAGCCAACAGCAGAGGCCCGTGGCCACTCGACACAATTATTCTCCCCTCCACTCGTGCCTCGGATACATCGAAGATTATTGTATTTCATCATCGCATTATTACATAAATCTAGTTCGACTGTGATAAGATGTTTGGATTCTAGTCTTTGCATTGTTAGTTTGAGATTCCCAGTCAACATTACTTGGCTAAAGTAGTGATATAGCCCCCCCCCACCCCCCCATGCTACGTGTGAAAGTGAAGCATATCTCAGTTACATGGGATCTTGATGCTTTCTGCAAAAAGAACTTTAAGCATGGATAACATTGTCAGTGAATATACCATCTCGCGTAGTAATAATTTTATTTATATTAAATATATATATATATATATATTATCAACAAATACTCTTTTTGTATTTTATATTTATTTATATATGATTAGATATTTGGTATATCATAAAAACAAAGATTGTTATGCTTTGATCTAACCACACGTTATTCTAATCAAGGGTAATAAATAAATAGATATTTAATATATCATAAATTATAAGAAGATATTTGAGTAATCAAGATAATATTCATCACCCTAGCTGAATTAGGACAAATATTCCTTTTCAAATAGTATTAACTGTGAAATCCTTGAATAAGGTAAAATGAGATTTGAAAATAATTTTACATTTTATTTAAAAAATCAATGACTATAATGTTAAGAACTAAAATGATTTAACAAAGCAGACATACTACATGCTATAATATCTTAATCAGAACATTCTTGATGAAAAAATAGTAATTACACTAAGATAGTAGTTACTAAAAGGTTAAGTCAAACTACTTATCACTTTATTAATATTTAGGGGATCATGACAGATTACTAGACATTGTATTTAATCTTAAAATATAAATCAATCAATTGTTAAATTGATAATAAATCAAATTGTTTAATTTATTTAATTTTATTTTATTTAGAATTATAATTTATGTTTGGGTCAATTTATTAGGGAACCTAATGGGTCACACGTATAAGAACCATTGATTAGAAATTAAAATGAAATGATTAATCAAGTATGACTTAATTATAAATAATTTTTAAGAATTCAGAATTACAATATAATTAATATAAGGAATTACAATTCTAGAGTTAGAAACAACAAGTAAGGAATTGATTAAATAGATTTATAAGATTAGCTTCAATAATAAATGTGATATTATTTAAAAGAAAAATTGATTCTTTATTATTTATAAAAATTTTAGGTTTTTCTATAAATAAAATGTCATATCTTTTATCTTCTAAAGGAATAAAAATATAGCACAGAAATACTTAAAACACAAAAAAAAAATATATACTAAACATTAGACTTTTTATGATTTACAACAACTTAATTTTAAAACAAGTAATTAAAGTAAAAAAAAAAACATATAATCTTTAAATAATTTTAGCATAAATTCTAAATAGTTTTAGATTAATCTAATGAAATCTTTGAAGCTCTTAAAATTTATTATTTTGACTGCATATATGTTTTATAAAAACCTTACCACTCAGATCTACGAAGGATTGACTTATATATATATATATAACCATTAATTTTTGGCAATTGAATGCTTTACATTGAGTGTACAAAGGAATCTGAATCCTACGATGATCATCCATTTTCCCAACTTTTAAGAATTGCAAAAACAACTTGGGGCCTGTGAATCCAACGAACTACTTTTCTGTTTTTGAGTATTCCTTTTGTAATCAAATGCTCATTGGTTTTCTCACATTTCCAGGAAATTCTTAAGCTACGCGCCTTTCCTGGTCTAGAGTTGCGTGTATCAGAAAAATAACAAGGAGTTGCATTATAGATTATAGAATTTAATATATATATATATATATATATATATATATATATATATATATATAT
>Ga0325405_1006311_pt1 | contig 11980 bp, 1 predicted proteins | sample PopdelMetagenome_21_FD_205663 | JGI IMG/M metagenome (GOLD analysis project Ga0325405, IMG submission 205663) | Populus deltoides microbial communities from Bellville, Georgia, United States - Xylem-Control-R2 | ecosystem: Host-associated > Plants > Phyllosphere > Stem > Wood/Secondary xylem...
TATTTATTTAGTGTTTTTTATATATATTTTATATATATATATATATATATATATATATATATATATATATATATATATATATATATATATATATATTAAAATAATATTTTTTTGAAGATGGAGTGATTTGTTGAAGATGTTGAAATGTAATAGTAATTAATTTTTAAAGTTAATTTTGTTATAAAATATATTAAAATAATATTTTTTATTTTAAAAATTATTGTTGATATCAATATATTAAAATAATCTGAAAATATTAATCTGAAGCAAAAAAAAAATTAAAAATTAATTTTTAAAAAAATATTTTTAAAACACAAAAACAAACAAATAATAAATCTTTCAATCACCTCGAATCTCGACTGAATAAAAAGGAAAAGAAATATACATTACATCAACATGAGAAGTAAATTACAAATTAGTCTCTCTAGCTTTGCATAATCAATTAAATAAATTAATCCTCTAGTTTCAAAAGTTATTTAATTAGTTTGTATTAATCATTATTAATCTAATATTTTTTTATATAATAATCAATTGATTTATTAATAAAACATTCATTTAGATAATGGCCAAGATAAACATGATGAATTTAAAAAAAAACTAAAAAAAATTGAAAACAGTCTAATTACAATATATTATCTATTTTTTTAATACATTTTTTTCGTCATTTTTTTATATTATCTGTTTTTTTATATTTCTAAATAAAATAAATTTTAAAAAAATATGATAAGAATGAAAAGGATTAGGTTATAAATAGATTTAAAACACAACAACTAACTAATTAGTTAATTAATTCATTTTGCAAAAACGAAAAAGACTGATTTAATTTTATCTATGTCTTTAAACTCTGTATAGCTGGAGAACTTGATAACATTTTCCCTGGAAATAAAATGACAAATATAACTATCATCACTAGTGATCAATCTTTACCTGAGAAGAACCAGTATATAAATATCCCTGTTTAGGTAGCTGTAACTATATGCAGACTTCTAGAGACGAAGTACAACTTATTAATCAAAGATCAGCTGCATGCAGGCTTTAAATCATGCAGCCGGCCATGAATCTTGCAGAAAACTGGAAGGAGAATGTATAAGCCATAGCAGATGCTATATCTAGGGATAGGTTAGTTTTTTTTTTTTTTTGGTTTGCTTAGGATTTGATTGTTAGTTTAGTTATTGTTCAGAGTTTTTGGATTTATGCGTAAATTAGGGTTAATTCATGATTTGCTAGAAATTATGGTTTTCAATCATGATATTTATCAAATATTGTGTTCTGCGATCGCCATGTCCTTGCATGTGTTGTCTGAGAACCGTGACAAGTATGAAAATTAAGTGCTATTTTGTAAATAGTTTTTTACTTTGCCAAAAGTTTTGCTTTAGTTTGCTAATAAACGAAAATACTCTTAATTCTAGCCTTTTTCTCAAATTATTTTTTCAAAATAGATCTTTTTCAAAAATTAATAATTAGAAAATTATCCCAGGAAAATAGAAAACGTATACATAAAATAAATTTTTTATCTAGTATATAATTATTAATGTGGTGGTAAATAATTTTATCTAGGGAATATATATAGTGATCAAATTTAAGTTTATATTTATATGATATAGAACGGATTAGAAATATAGATAAATATATATTAAGAATAAAAAAATAGATAAAATAAATTTTTATCACGTGAGAAAATATTTTTACCAATAAAAGGTAAAAATGAATTTTAGATTTACCTGGTAATTAAATCACTAATTTTAATAAAACAATTAAAGATTAAAAAAAACTTGTGTATTTCAAAATAAATTAATTAAGCTGTGTTGTTACTATTTTCTAAACAGGACGCAGCTTACGCATCGAGTTTGCTACGTTTTTCCTTCCATTCACACTCTTATCTCAATTCTCACCCCTTTCTCTAGTGTTTCCTCGCCTCTCTTTCAGTGTCGAAATAGTTTTCCTGACTCAAATTTTCACAGGTAACGTACAGTCAATGTATATATAAGCAAAATGATTTCCAGATACAAATTATTAGAGGCTAACGCGAAATTTTGCACCTATAATGAATTTAAAAAGTGGATTTATCAATCCATCTCTAATACATCGAAACGTCAACGTTTAGATATGATCTAGGTTTTTTTTTTTTTTATCGATTATATAAAGTCCAGCGACAGTATTTTAACTTTTTCACGTGTAAAAAGAAAACCGATGTGATATGTAGAAATGCTCAATTTCCCATTCATAAACATTTTAAATATATTTAGTGGTGGAATATTTTTGCTGCTCTAAAAGTATTAAAATGCCTCTAAAAAAATTATAAAAGTGAGCTTTAAATATTTTTTTCCATTAATTTCTAAAACTATCTGGTAACAAGCTAGCGTAGTACAGTCAGTGCATATATTTTTAGTGGAAAAACATCTTCTAGACATTAAGCAGCAGCTTCTAGAAATGATTGTACATACTTTTAAACACCTTATCTGTTAATTTCTCTCGTGGTATATCTCTTGAACATGCTCGCATCATAATATTTATTTACATTAAAACCTATGAAAAAATTATTTAAATTAATTAGGGATTTAACGATAACGTACGTATAGCTCCCAAATTGCTAATTACTCTGAGCCGATGTTAAGCTTCCGTGGAGGGGCAAATTAATTAAGCTTTGAAAACTGTCAAGCTGATTAGTAGCTGGTTGCAATGTGATCCTATCCACTTAAATGAAAAAAATTAAGCTACTAGATGAGGCTTGAACAATGATATTTTTATGCTATATTCTTTTTTTCATGTTGAGTTTTAGTTTATTTTTCTCGTCCATCGTAAATATAATCTATATCTGAATCAGTATATTCATCATTTCACGCGTTATGACCTTTTTCTTGAACTATGATTGCAAGTGAGCACATTTTTTACCTTGACCACCTGTCTGCTCATCGGGCCACCGTTTAATTAAATTAATTGTGCAGATCTTATACAATTATTCATCGTACATGTTAATCTGTGTTGAAAAAACAGAGTTTTTTTTTTTAAAAAAAGTAGCATGTTAGAAAAAACATTTTAGGAAAATAATGCTGTTTAAAAATATAACGAGTAGTTGAATCATTTCATTAGAATGCTCGAACTACAATTTTATTAATTTTTAAAATTTTAAATTTAATAAATAAATAAATATTATATTTATTACAGATAAAAATAATATTTATTTATTTTTAACGGATTCTAACTTGGATGGATGTAATCAAGAATATAAATTTTTATCTCTTAATTGATTTTTTTATTTCAAAATGATCATGACTACAAAGTTTTTTTTTTCTTTAAATTTGTTCTAGTCATTGGGTCCTGGTTGCCAAGTACTTCAATATTATTATTTTTATGTTTTTTTTATATAATGGCTATATTTGTAAATCTTTGTTTCAATTAAAATATATTTTATTATTATTAAGTTATTCTTGTTAGAGGGTTACTTGTCATTACATAGCCTATTTTTATAATATATATTTTCTATTCAATACTAGATAAATTTGATGATTTTTTAATTATGTGAAATACAATTTGATAAATATTTAATAAATATTATTTGTTAATTTATCTTTTTATCGAGACTAATATTTATTTATTAAAAATAAATAAATATTATCTTTATAACAATTTTTTTATTAAGTTTTGAACTGCATTATTTTATTTTATTTACTGGTTTAGTTAAAAAAAAAAACTTGAAAAAAAAAGTTTCGCTTAACGTGCGGTTCATATTCTGGCATTAATTATATTACTGTTTGTAAAAGCAAAAAATACGATCGATATTCGAAAATCAATATAAGTAACAGGTTGTCACCACAGATCCAGAATTTTTGGGTAGTCGTGAAACTCTTGCCAACGAAATCACATCCTTCATCGACAGGTGAGAAAGATAGGATTTACTTACACGAGTATCTGAGAGATTTAGACACCAACTAGGAGCTGTGGGGTTTTTGCTCATCCAGGTAAAAGGCCTCGTGTATCAACTTGCCCATTTAGGTCGTCTTTACTTGCAGAACTCGTGCATTAATTATGTGGCTGTATGTAGTAAGAAACGGTTTCAGCTTTCAATTCTGGCATTGGATTTGATGGGGCTGGTTTGAGAGCTAGAGAGAGCAAGCTCTGCTTCTAGCTGCCAAAGATGATGCGGTAAGCCATGCATCTAAGCTATTCTATGATGGTGATTGTGCTTCTAAATTAATTTAAATTTACTCTGCTCTCGCCTCTCAGTAGTGGAAGTGACCATTTTCTATCGTGTTGTGACATGATGGGGTTAAATCATCCACGTCAAAGGAAATGTCTTCTGGAGTACCAGGTTCATCGGATGATCCATGTATATCTTTTGGTTGCTAACGAGAGAAAATGAAGACGTCCACCAAACCTGAACTGGCTAGCATTAAAGTAAATAGTTTTCTTCCTTGGATGTGACTAGATTGGTTGATGTATGATGGACCTGTTTTTAGCGTGATTTTGTTATTCTGCGGATAATATTGATTCTTAAAAGTGTTTTTTCTTGGTAATTTATTAAAAAACACAGTTACAAACTCACTTTTAAAGACTAGTTCAGTAGTTCCCCCGACTTAAAAGCAATGCGCTCGTTAATATTATCACATGCATCAAGTTCATTGGCCTCAATATCCCAATTTTAATACTCACCGCGAAAGAATTCATGATTTCATGTAATGTAATTTATTTACTGTGTGTTTGATACATTGAGCAAAATTAGAAGGACAAAAGTATTGAACTACACACTTACTAGACAGGACAAATAGCTATCATGATCATTGCTTAAATACATTCTAGATTATTGCTTGTTTGGTATTATGCTTTCAACTCTATTTAGATGCAATTCAAAAATATACTTATCTTCAAAAAATATCAAATTAATGTTATTTTTAGTAATTTATAATTATTTTAATATGCTAATATAAAAAAATCAAAAAAATATTTTAATACTTTTCAAATAAAAAATATATTATACCAAACACCTTTTTATTTAAGTTTTGGTAAACATGGACCAGAACAAAACGACTTGTTATACTAACACGATATCATTATCCCGTCTCATGATGTATATAAACATAGAAATAATAGTCTAATTATTTGTAAATTATAGAAATAATTAATTTGTGTATGAATTATAAGAAATAATTTTAATTATCTTTATTTTAAAATAATTTTTTATATATAATTTAAAAGTTAATATATTTTTAATGTGCAGACTTTAAGTTTTTTTTTATTTAATTGTCCCCACTTGTAATTCTGCTATTTGACTGCATGAATTTTTAGATGGCATTTGGTCATGAAACAAAAGAGACGGAGATAGTAAAAATAAGACAAAAACAAAACTATGTTCGGTAGTTATGTATAAGATAAAGTGATTATCTCTGTATCTTGTTATGGTGGACTTGAGTCATATGATAAAATAAAATATCAAAAAATCGATTATATCCTTAAAATGTATTATTCTCAAACTTTCATATTTTAAAAAATAATTAGATATTTTTTTACTTTAGTTTATTTGAGTATTTAAATTAATAATATTATATTAACCCTAGTCATAAAATCAAGACTAACTTAACGGGTTGACCTGAAATCTAAACTGGTCCAAGTTTTAAAAAAATAAATGAATGATTGACTCAACTTGACGCGATTAAAAACCCAGATCAACCTAGGATAAAACACATGTCAAGAACTTGTTGACTTTTTTTGAAAAAAATAATCAAAATAAAGTTGCTTTGATTATTTAAAAAAAAACATTGGGTCAACTAGGTTGACCCTTCAACCCATGATCAGAACCTTGCACCGGGTCAATTATCGAGCCGAGTTTTAAAATTATGATAATAATCAATTTTATCAATAGTGAACCCTGGTGAATATAAAATTGTATTTAAGAATAAATAATTAAAAACTTTTAAATATGAAGGTAGGGGAGATATATTAAATCAAGTTAGTATAATTTTTTTTTTGGCAATTCACTTTTTATTCTTCTTTTCTTTTAATTAAATAATTATTATTGTTATTTTATTTAAATTTGTCAGATATGACCTATATAAGAAAGTGAAATTTTCAAAAATCCAATTGAGAAATTTTTAAAAGTAAATAGAAAAAAATAAAGGTAGCTAGGTACGCTTAAATACAAAAATGAAAATAAAAATACTCTATTTAATAAAGTGTAATTTTTATGCACACTTTACATATACGACAACATGTATTTGACGTCAACTAAAAGAAGCGTTGATTATTAAAAACAAATTGAAAGTTAACGCATTCAAATAGCAAAAATAAAAGTTGGTACGCTCAAGTAGAAACATAAAAAATAAAAATAAAAAAGTCTTTAAAAAATATGTTATTTTATTTACTTATATTTTTTTTCTAAAATATAATATACCATGGGTAAAAACGAAATTAATTCAAAAAAATGAAAGAAAACGAGTACGAGCTATTTGATGTGTAAATCCATGAGACAGGACGAGGTTGTTCCAAAAGGATGATAGGACCAAAACATCACTTCTTAGTTCCTGCCTCGTCCCACTGTATATATGCATGTATGTATGAAACACCTTCGCAAATCATATATCATATCTTGTCCTGTCTTGTACGTATACCAGACAGATCTTTAAATATTGGTGTATATAAAGACCAAGTACATGTATTAATTAACTTCAAGCATCTATTCTGGCATAATTACCAGAATAGAAAAAAAATAAATTAATTAAAGACAAGAAGGTTCGCCACTTCGCCTGTGTGTGTCTGAAGAAAATTTAAGAATCGAGACACATGTATTTACTGGAAGGCGACGCGGTCCGAACCATCTTCCCAGAAATACCAAGCCATTAGGCTGTCGGGTCTATAAGTTCTTACATGGGTATTAAAAAAAAGTCATTGGTAGTATTCATTTATTTTAATTCGTTGGAATTTTTATCAATACCTTTTTTCAATGATTCTTCTTGTTTAGTTTAACATATTTATTTGGTAGGGTTTTAATTTAATATGGATTTTATTTTATTTTTGGTTAAAGAAGAATAGAATTTAGTGTTGTCTCTGTAAATAGAGGGTGTGAGTGAAAGTAACTCAGAGTTTTGGGCCAGGGAATGCTAGAGCACTCTTGTATTCAAAGAGGCATTGTTTTCTTATGATAGTCCTTTCGAGTGCTAAAGGCGTGTTAAGTAGGAGTTTGTTGTTGAATTTAATTTGTTCAGACAATGATGTAGTGTGAGAATACAGAGTAATAACTAGAAAACCATGTGAATGTAATCTGTTTTCTAATACTATATGTAAATTTAATCTAAATAAATAAATATTTTTTTAACTCGATAAATAATAAATAAGATACGAATATTATTAAATTCAACCCAAAACTCACCTGTAATATAAATATATTTGTAAAATATTTAGATTTTTTTAATACAATATGGTATATAAGTACCTTAATATTAATATAAAACCATAGTTTTGAAACACAGACCTGCCCGGCGGGTCGACCCGAGGCTGAAACCGGGCCGGGTTTCATAAAAAATAGGGAAAGAAAAAACCCGGCGGGTTGACCCGGCTGCAACTCATTGACTTTTATTTGTTTTTTTTACACTATTTTATTTTTTGTTGATTAATAAATAATAATAGATAATGAATACTCATTAAATATCCAAAATCACATGAATAGTTTATGCACGTTTAAATTTTGGCTAGTGTATGAATATCAAGAAATTTAATTTGCATATACTCATTGTCATTTTTAATTATAATACTTTTATTTGATGAGTCATGCTATTTTTTTTTAAAAAAATAAAAACTAATTGGTACCAGAATATTTTGGATGATCAAGGAGTGGGATCTCTCTCCAACTATTAAAGTTCTTCTGAAACCAATTCTAGTGTTGGTTTCAATAGATTTAGAGTTATCTTTTTTTATAGCATATAAAAAATAATTATTGAATAGGTTAGCCGAATGACATTAAATTATGTCCACGTTTTATTTATAAATATAAATTAATATCCTCTCATACTTGTTAACACGTGATCTATCATGTATGTCAAATCCTAATCTTTCAACTAAGATCAAAAACTAACATTGACACACGTCCTTTTTCAATTTTGAAGTAAACCCAACCTATATAGTTAATTAATTATGTTAAATTTTTCTTGAATATAAAATAAGTATTTAAATATTTTTAATTTTTCTTGAAGTAAACCCAACTTTTAGTTTTTTTTTGTTAATATTAATGTTGATATTAATGCTATTTATCATTCGAATGGAAGGGTAGATGGTCTTTTATCTAGTGGGAACTTTGGACTCGAAAGTCATTGGGTTGGGTTGCGAAAAGGACAGTGTTGCCCGTGGCTGTGGACCACTAGAGAAGTTAAGTATGGGCCTAGAACCTAGAGCTGCCTGCATGAGAGTCTCGAGTGGCGGCTCCACCATTTCTAGGTGGGCCAATGATCTCGATAGAGTCGGAGGACCAATAATAGACCTTCCAAGAAAAATCAATCAAGGAGGAGAAGAAGTATCGAGTTTATATTTTTTATAGGAACACCAAAATGGTCTCAATTTGAAGTACTATAAATACACAGCAAGTATCAGACATTTTTTTTAAAAAAATTCTACTCAATTGTCTGTACCGATTCTAACTCCACAGACAAATATATATCATATTGAAAAGAAGAAAAAAAACATTTCCCCATTCAAATTTACGAACCAAAAATCATTCGAGCATTCACAATGAGTGCTTGAGGTCAAAACGACTGGATCGACTATAATTTTTTAAAAAAACGGAAGAAAAAAAGTAATGAGCAAGAGAATGCTTTTTCCTCGTTGAAATTGATTTTTTTTTCCTGAACTGAAACAGAAGATGATGTTCTAGAGTCGAATCATGGTACAACCTATCAATTTATTTATAAATGGTAGTACAAATTACAATTTGCGGTCCGGTCCCTATAAGAAGGAACTAGACCCAGGATACCACCTGAAGATGCATGGTATCCGATGCCGTCGTACAAGAAATACGAGCTCCGAACCAAAGAATCCGCTACACACTCGTACACTGGACACCATTGCAACAGGTACCCTTTAATCAATGAGGCTCGCCTCATGCAAGGTACAATAATTGAACCCAGCGACACTCAAATGTCACAACCTTTGAAATTTTTAAACCTTTCTTATTATTCCTTCCATTAGCATCATTTCTGGATACTGGGAAACATCGCTGTAAGTTCACGGCTAATTAACATTTATGTAATTGAAACCAGTTACAGAAATTGTTACAACTGCTTCAGTACTTGATTATCAGCAGTGTCAGACAGATATGTTCAAGAAATGCATTGATATATGGAGCTTAAAGATGGGTTTGGTATTCCTTGCTAGTCGACGAACCTCAAACAAACAAGTCCTGTGGAAATGATGAGCTCGGTTGAAAAACTAGCTAGGTTCTCCTCGGATTCTTGCTTAAGTGTTTCTATTTACGTTGGTGTAGTTATTGAGAAGTTGGTTTTGCTACTTTCATTAATTTCTGATAGAATATTGGCAGTGAAGGGAGCATTCATGATAGTATTCCGATAGAATATTGGCAGTGAAGGGAGCATTCATGATAGTATTCTGATAGAATATTGGCAGTATAACGGTGGTGGTGAGGTAGGTTGGGGCCACTGTGCTAGCGGTAATTAACTGCGATGGTGGAAATAGGTCAACAGCCAATCTTTCAGCGAACTTGATTCTGATAAAATGTAAGCAGAATAAGGCCTTGTTTTGAAAATGTCGAATGTTATTATAGTAGCCAGCCTATTGATCCAAGCACAAGAGTACTACTGTAGTCAAGGCCCAATAATACCTGCCTGAGATAGGTAATGAGTTGGGGCATGGGATAGCAGTTTAGCTCGGCCTCGAAGCCACACAAGGGCCTATCCTTGATGGAGGTGAACTTCCACTTTCACCTAGACAAGGAGACCTTAAGGATTGAGGAGCATCAATCCTTGAGTGACTTACAACAAAGTGGCTTTGCTAATGAGAGCTACCATGTAAGAATACTTGACTTCACAGGGGAGAAAAAATAGACAGTTGAAGCATGACATTACTACACATATTCAACGGCAAAACATATATGATTTACACTTGAACCGATCAATCATTGCCAGGTGGTTAGGTCATTCACAAGGGACTCCATTTTAATGTGTTGTACAATTGTTGCCTTGTCTATCAATGTTTAATCCTTCGCCCAGTGCCCAGAGTCATCCACTCTCCAGAAGAGCTGAATTTCTTCTCAGCAGAAATAGGCACAAAGATGCTTGATATAATATTTACTCGTTAATAGAATTGGGTTTTTGACTTGGTGCTGCTACCCAATGTCCTGCCTAGCTGCTGCTCCGCAAATTGCTTCATGCAATATACAGGCTAGTGACTCAGAAGGGTTAAGCTTAACTGGTCTGCTGGTTTGAACTTTGAACCCCAACCTTGCCAAATGACACGAGGAGAACTATGTTGCTGCGTGGGAGGGCCACGCCTCCCTCCAAATATTACCTAGCCCCCCTATTAAATTCCACTTACTACCCTCCCTACCTCTGTCAAAGGAGCAAAAACTTTCCTTCCACCACCAACAATGTGATTATCTGGATTTATTGACACCGCATTCGAAAATTCATAAAAAAATCTGGCCTGGGCAGAAAAAATGCTACTGCTATATCTTTTGCTGATCCTTTACGGAGTAGTTCCTAATTACGTCCCAAATCCCAGTGGACAAGAAAGCACACAAGACTTGAGATATGGAACTCTTCAAAATCCAATGCTAGTGGAATTCCCACCTTTTTATAACCTTAAAACCAGCTCAGACATGGATAAATAATCAATCGAAACATTCATTGATTTCAATCCCACAAAAGAAGAAAAGAAAAGAAATACAGTAAACACCTCCAGCAAAAATACAACATAGCGTGAGTGAAGAGGAACCGTTATATATAGCAAGAGTGATAGACATCCATCGTATGAAAGTTTAAGAACCTGAGAAACAGAGTGCACGAATAGAACATGTTTCTAATTACTAGCCTAGCTAGCCACAATCCTGCTAACAAACAAGTAGTTTTCCTTCTAGGGATTGGCAGTTTATCTTCAATTAGAGAAAGATGATGTAATCCACGGATCTCAACATACTACAAGTATACAAAACAAGTTACGTAATTAAAAAATACAAGCCACCTTACTTCACGGTTGTTGCACACAGCTAGCTAGATGGTCAAGCACAAGCTTCCCTTCTTGGTGCAATATTCAGTAGGATTGCTTCAAGATCAGGAGGCTGAAAATATCCTTCCTTTGGAGGGTTCCTTCTTTGCTTCGCATGACAGGGTTTCTTCTTGGGTGGTGGCGGGCACACCAGAGCCGCTGGTATCTGATATTCGCTGCGTCTTGGTGTCCTGCATCCTTCATCAACTTCCATAATTAGTTCAAACAAGAAGATTGAATTCGTAATCGAAGTGAAACTTAGTTTTATTGAGCTGTTTGTGGTCTGAATCTAGAGTCTAGACTGGTTCGGCAACTGCAGTTTTGGGTAAGCATGCCTGCCTGTCCTTTTTTAAGAGGCTAAAACAGCGCGCCAGCTTGCTAAGGAAGGTGTGCTGTTTTAACCTTTTTATTTTTGTAGTTTAAAAATATTATTTTAATATACTTTAAAAATCAATTACTATATATATATATATATATAGACACACACACACACCCTTAGCTTGCACGAACCCAAGTCCAAAAAGACCCAACTTTTTTTTGCTTACATACCATGTCCCGATTTTGTTTTGTTGGACCTAAATATGTTGCAATGATTCGAAAATCCACAGGAAGGAAGGTAATTACTTTTTTAATTAAATATGTTTATTTAAAATGATGATGCGCTCCTTGTTTCTAGAATGTTCAACTTTGTTGGGCGCGGCGCGAGAAGGTTCAAGGAATTGATGGATTTAAATCTGGACCACACGTTTAGTCTTTTTATATGTAGCAGGGACTGAGGTTA
>Ga0325405_1006312_pt1 | contig 11980 bp, 10 predicted proteins | sample PopdelMetagenome_21_FD_205663 | JGI IMG/M metagenome (GOLD analysis project Ga0325405, IMG submission 205663) | Populus deltoides microbial communities from Bellville, Georgia, United States - Xylem-Control-R2 | ecosystem: Host-associated > Plants > Phyllosphere > Stem > Wood/Secondary xylem...
ACTTAATTAAAACTATTTAGTGAAATCTTATATTTAAAACTATTTTAATTATCAAGAGTTGAATTTTAAATGAAATTCATAAAAGCAATTAAAATTATTTAAAACTATTCTAGGCTATTTATAAGATGAATAGATAAAAGTAATAAAATAAATTAAATTTTATCTCTCATAAATATAATTCAATTTATTTATCAATTGAATTCAAATTAAATATTTTAATTGAATTTAATTATAGTAAAGAATTAGTTTCAAACAACTTGTTAACACTTAACCCTCCAATCTTTAACCCCACACCAAACACAACCTTAAATTACATAAGGTGTAAAAGATGCTTTCTTTTTGCATCATTTAGTGACTTTGTTATATATTTTTGTTTTTCTAGTTGCGATCAGACAAAATGCTTTGATAATGTTATTAAATTTGGTTCAGCGAATTAAACTTGCAGCCTCTCAACCTAATTTTTTTACTAGATTGGGTTTTAAATTAAACCATATGAAAGTTGTTTTGATGTGATACAGTCAATTTAGTAGGTCCAAAAGCAATCCAGATAACTATAAAATTTTTTTTTCTTTAAAATTAATTCAAGATGATATTTTTTAAAATATTAAGATGATAACATATTCAGTCAACCTAGTTTCATAGCTTAACTCGTTAAATTTACAATCTAGATCATAGACTCAACCAGGTTTAATGACTTTGTTTTCTAAAACTATTTTTTATTTAATTATACGATAAAAATAGATGTTTGTAAAATTAAGTATCAACCAAATATTGGGTTATTTGTTTGAAACCACAATAACCCCATATAAAAATAAATAAAACAAATTATGAAGACTAATTCAAAATCAATCAAATGATAAATGATAAAATTAAAAAAATCTCAATAAAAAAATCAATAAATGAAATTGGAAAAGGAATAATACAAAATAGTCTATGTGCACAAGCCTTTAAAATGAAAACCAAGCATACGAGCTTGCTAGCCCAAACCCGCAAATCTGGGCATTTCTTCTTCTTTATATATATATATATAATTGCACAAAAGATATCCATTTAAAAATTATAAACTATTGCAACATCATATAGCAAAGTATGAATTAAATGATAAATAATTACCACAATAAAATTTGATTAAATAGTTCACAACCTCTTTCTCCACTATCCATTATTGGATTCAACTGATTGCTTAGTATGTTGTGCACCTAGTGATAATCTACAAACTAACTAGTCGGATTTTGTTGATTTATTGTTATTTGAGAGATATCATCACCACACTATTTCTAGAAAACTACCCTGAAACTTTGTGTTCCCCTTAAACCGTCTTCTATTAGTTTCAGACATGACCATCGGTTAACTAAGAACCAATCAATCGGTTCAACAAACTCAGACAATCGATCGATCAATGCAATAGAATACTCTCACCACTATAGCTACCAAAAAAACCTTCATCACCATTAACCCAAATAACACAAACACTTTAAACATCCCTTAACCTCCTCAAAACATCAAAACTACTTCTAAATAGAAACTACCTAAAAAAGACAAACCCTTCCGTCACCCACATTGCCACCATGGCACTAAAGAACACCAACACCCTAGCACCTCATGGGTTGATAAAGTGAAAGTTTCAAATTCAACAACCTGAGTTAAGATAGTCTTTTTTTCATGACAAGAGATTTGTACTATTTTGAAAATTTTAGATAATGTAATTAATAAGAGTATGTATGTAACCAATATTTGGTGGGATTCTTCCCTGGTTATAAGATGCCCTACCATGCGGCAAACTCTATTGCCTTCCGGGTATAGAAGAATTGTGGCATTGAGAGTGCCATGATAACACAACAAGATTTCTTGATTTTTCATTTTAAGAGACTGTGAATGTTTAGGGGAAAGATCATTATCCTTCAACCACGACACCTTTATTTTATTCTTGACAAGAATAAAATTTCAAAAATGGCTGCATGGATTCACTTTCAAGGGTTACCTTTTCCTTTGTTGAATGAAACGAGCCTAGGAATGGCCGCTAACATGGTTGGAACACCTTGGGCTTAAGATGAACAAACATTTAATGGCACCAAGCTTGATTACGCCCGAATTTCTATTAAACTGGATGCTTAGTTACCTATGGTTCGTAATTTTCAGCTTAAATGCAAGTTATTTTTAGATTATATCACAATTATGGTTGAGTATGAATGAAAGCCTTGAGCCTATGACACTTGCAAAGTATTTGGGAACTCTTGTAAGGCTTTGGTTCCAAATCTTTTAGTTGATGATATATTAAAGATCCAAAATGGGAGTGATGCTTTGTATGCATATAGCTCCCTAGTTGTAAAGTTCTGATAAATCATAAATAAGATAATTGAGAAACATGGAGAAAATTTGATAGAAAAGACTTGATAAGGAAAAATATTAGGATACCTTAAAAGTTAACTGATACGGTTCAGCCTTGTGATATGACCCAAGTAAGGTCAGATTCGGATTTTGGCGTAAAAAGCGCAGCAATACTGGTCAATCGGAGTTCGAGAAGGCATCACAATACTGGTCAACAGAGGCTGTACGAATTTTGTTATTTATTTCCATTTGACTTGTGAACTTCCTATTTGGTTAGGATTCTTTTCCTACAAGGATGTGGTAGCTGGTTTTGGGAATTTCCTAGTTCCACAAGGATCTTTAATGCGCTGCAATATAATCTCCAAGTGTGGCAAGGATTCATTAATGTTGTTGCGGGGGGCGTGAGCCGGCGTGATGTCGTCTGGCGACAGTGGAGGCTCTCTGTCGTGCCCTGTTGTGAGGTGTGGTGTGTTTGGAAAGTTTTTTTGGATTTAATCATAAAATTATTATTAAGGTTCAGGAGTCGCTACCTAGTATTATGGTCACTAGGACCTATGGTCTGTGAGAGTCTGAGTAAGGGACTGGTTGTGCAAGGGGAAGATGCATCACCCCCAGTGCACCCTACCTAAGGTAAGTTGCATTGTTGTTTGATTGTTTTTTTTTTTTAAGTCGGGTTTTTATTCGTTGGTCTTTTATAAGGCTCAAGGTAAATTTCTCTTCATGAGAGAGTCTCTACCTTATCAGGTTAAAACCTAGCCGTTCTAAAGTCTGAATTTTAGCATCGCATTTCTACACCTTGTATCTTTAATACCTGAGGGTGTACTTTATCGTGTAATTTTACACCCCACAAATATTAAAGTCTACATCTGGATCCTAAAAAAAAGATTGGAAAAAGATTTTTGACATGTTGGCCAAATCCTAATGGATAATCATAAACTGATTCCGATATCCATTTTTGGATTTTTTTATTCATGAAAAAGATGCAATTTTTGTTTTTTTATGAAAAATATGCTTGAAAATTTTTTAGGATTTGGCCATATGCAACAAAAAATATATTTTTTCTTTTTGAAAATGTTTTGAAAATTATTTATTTATTTTTTTGAAACATTTCAGAGAAAATCGGGTATTTTAATACTGGATTTGTATTTTACAGTGTAAATATACAACCCGATATTATGCAAAATTGGTAGAAAAATATGCCAGAAAAATCACAAATTTTTTCAAAGTATTTTTGATTTTTTTGTTTTTTAAATATAATAATAACATATAATATGTTATTATATTAATACATTATAAAGAGTTATGTTGCAGAACGTGAACAATTATTGTTCACGTTCTGCATGCAACCAAATGGTTGCAGAAGTTGGAGATGGGCAGAAGATAAGGCTACCCGGCGCAGTGGTGGTCTGACCACGGAGGACGTCATGTGGTAGTGAGACCGGCGGTTGGAACTGGTTGTAGGTGGTAGAGTAGGAAGAAAGAAGGAGAAGAAAATCTGTAGGAGAGAGAGAGGGACCGACGGTGTATGCTTTGCTGCTGGTGAGGAGTTAAGGCGACCGCTGGTAGTGGATACGGTGAGGGGCTGAGTAAGGACAGTGGTAGAGATGGTGGTCGGTAGCAGAGAAAGCAAAAGAAGAAAAAGAATAAAACAGAAAGGGCTGCAGAAAGGAGAGAGAAACCGACGGTGGCTCTTGGTGGTCGGTTGGTGGTTATGAGGGTGGTGGAGCTAATGGTGGGAAGACCGGTGATGAGGGTGGTGGTGCTGAAGGCCACGGTGGAGAGAGAAAGAAGAGAGAGGACTGTGCAGAAACTAAAAAAGCTGGTTTTTTGGCTGACTTTGGACCCGATTTTCTCCTCCCTCAGGCCATGAAATCCACCTCTATTTATAGGAGGTGGAAGAGGGTATTCTCTTCTATACCGGTGTAAAATTTCAGCCCTTGATTCAAATGGGAAGGATCCCAACCGTTGGCTCAAAGTAGGCATAATGCACTGTCAAATTGTCAAATCTGCAGTTGTAGGCTGCCTGAGTTGGCATGTTTAGACCGGCGCCAGCACCTATGGGTTGTCATTCAGACTAGACTATTCACATAGATCTGTAGAGAAACTGCAGAGGATCGTTTTCGTGCAAGTTTGGTTAAATTTGGTGTAGTGTAGAGGCATTAAATGCACCTGCGAAGTAGGTAACCTGAGCAGTTATTTCAGAGATTTAAAGAAGAAGATGAACAATACCAAAGTCCTGATTTTGGCCAAAGTTCATTTCAGTCCTCCCTTTTAAATTTGATTTAATTGCACCTATAATTGACCCTAAAACTTCAATTTTCTTACGATTTTACCCCTGATTTTGTCAATCGAACCCCCATAGTTGGCCGCTTGTTGCAGAATGGTCTTTGGCTGTGAATTTTGTCAATTTAACCCCTAATTGACCCCAAAACTTCAATTTTCTTGCAATTTGACCCCTATTTTCAATCAATTAACTTGGTAAAAATTAAACTTGGTCTCTTAAAATTTCAATCTTCTCAATTAAGCCAAAATTAGGCTCCCAAACTTAATTTTTCACCAATTAAGCCCCAAATAAAATTAATTTGACCCATTTAAAGTATAATTAAGCCCTTGCACTTAATTAAATCCTTTAATTGGACCCAAATTAATTCTTAAACATAATTAAAATTCAATTTGGCCCATGATTAAATAAAATTTTCCTATTAAAAATTTAATTATATCCTTAGACTTAATTTTTATGCAAATTCATCCAATAATCATTTAATTTGATCTTCAATTTGCATTTTTTCTCCATTTTTGGGCATAATAAGGTATAATTAAGCCTTGAATTTCCTCCAAACAATTGCAGCTTGATTCCCCGACCTGCTTTCTTCACGTTGCCAGCCTTTATTTTACTTTTTTATTTTTATTTTGAAAAAAAGTGAATTTTAAAGAATAACCCAGAATTGGGTTATGACAGTTGCCCCCCTCTTTACAATGCTTACGACGAGACTTTAGATAGTAAGCGTTGTAAAGATGAAAAAGAAAGATGAGAGATGATTGACTCATCATATTGAGAAATGATGAATCCTTTTGAGGGCTAGAAAGCGCACTCAAAGTAAAAACTGAAAGAGTTTTCCTTTGAAAATTCAGAGATTTTGAAATGGTCGAATTGTCATGGGTGACCTACCAAGAGAAAATTGAAAAAAGGTTTTTTTGAGGTGACCTTATTGTAATGGGTGACTTACCCAGGTGAAAAATGCATAGATTTTTCAAATTAATGAAAAATACGAAGATTTTTCAAAGTGATCTTGTTGTAATGGGTGACCTGCCCAAGTAAAAAACACGAAGATTTTTGAAAGAGGTGAAAAATACGAAGATTTTTCAAAGTGGTGAAAAATACAGAGATTTTTCAAAGTGGTCTTGTTGTAATGGGTAACCTGCCCAAGTGAAAAATACAAAGATTTTTCAAAGAGGTAAAAAATACGATGATTTCTCAAAATGGTTTCATTGTAATGGGCAACCAGCTCAAATGGAAGAAGAAAAGTGTTTTTAAAGAGGCCTGATTATGATTGGTGACCTACCCAGGTGAATGAAATTTCTTGAAGGGATGACATGATAGGGCTCGAAGGTGCATTATTCAAGAGATATGAGCTCAAAGGAGCATTCAAAAAGAGATAGGACCCGAAGGGGAATGAGGGCTGAAAAGCACATTTGAAAGGAGGTAGGGTTAAAACACGCACTACCTAAGAGGTGAGGGCTCAAAGGCGCACTTGAAAGGAGACAGGGTTAGAAAACGCACTACCTATGAGGTGAGGGCTCAAAGGCGCACTCAAAAGAAGGTAAGGTTAGAACACACATTACCCAAGGTGGTTGAGGGCTCTAAGGCGTACTCGAAAAGAGGTAAGGTTAGAAAACACACTACCCAAGAGGTGAGGGCTCAAAGGCGCACTCAAAAGGAGGAAATGTTAGAAAACACAATTTCCAAGGTGGTCGAGGGCTCTAAGGTGCACTTGAAAGGAAATAGGGTTAAAAAATGCACTACCCAAGAGGTGAGGGCTCGAAGGCACACTCAAAAGGAGGTAAGGTTAGAAAACACACTACCCAAGAGGTAAGGGCTTGAAGGCCTACTAAAAAAAAGGCAGGGTTGGAAAACGCACTACCTAAAGTGGTTGAGGGCTCTAAGGCGCACTCAAAAGGAGGTAGGGTTAGAAAACGCACTACCCGAGGAGTTGAGGGCTTTAAGGCACACTCAAAAGGATGATAAGGCTAGAAAGCACACTACCCAAGAGGTGAGGACTTAAAAGCGCACTCAAAAGGAGGCAGGGTTAGACAACGCACTACCCAAGAGGTGAGGGCTCGAAGGCACACTTGAAAAGAGGTATGATATGGCCTAAGGGCGCATTCAAAAAGGCAAAGAGGTAAGGTTGCAAAGCGCATTAGCTGAGATGGTTGAGGGCTCACCAGCCTGCTCAAAAAGATATGATGGTGAGACACCGATTTGAAAGTAATACATCATGATTAATATGTGTGTGTACTTACCTGAGAAATATAGGTCCCATTTTCTTCATGGAGTTTTCTCTTTCTCAAAAGTTTGAGTCTCTAATAGTAAGCTTTGGTGGCTCTTCCACTCTTGTGTACTCGAGTCATATCTTGTGATCTTGACCTCTGAGAGGGATCAGCGTACTTGTTTTCCCACGAACCTTAATCTGATGGGTTGTCAGCTCTGCCCAACATTTTCTATTTTCTTAGAAGGGGAATCATGGAGTCAGCCTTATGTGTTTGTCAGATTGCCCCCCAGTTTGATCATGTCTCCAAGTGTTTAATTTGGGTTTTCCTTGGGGATGAGGCTACGTGGAAGAAGATTTGGTAATTTACAAGTAGTTGTTTTCATGGAGAAATTTTGGAATTTCAAAGCTATTCTGAAAAATCATTTTGATGTTTGTTCAAAACAAACTTGTTCTGAAAAATTCAAGCGATTCTCATGGATAGTTTGCATGAGTGTTGAAAAATTTTATTTTGCTTTTGGTGAAAATGTGAAGTGATGTTTGATTGGTCAAAAGGGGTTCAAGCTTCAATTTGAGGATTTTAAATAACCAATTTTCAAAGCATTCATTTTACTTGCATGAATAATGACTTGTTTCACATAGGAAAGCAAAGTCTGCCGATCCAGATTGCTTGCCTTTGATCATAAAGGGCTTGATTTGGCACGTAACGTAGGATTTGACTCTTGGCTATGAAGAAAAAGGATATTTATAGGCTCGAAAGGTTTTTAAGGGACTTTAAGACTAAGGATCACTAGTGCTTATATCCCAAACTCTTTTTTAGTCCATAAATTTCCGGACCTTGGAATTGATTTGCAAAATGGTCCATGATGCCCCCCAATGTTGGGCTTTTTATTTTTTTGGTTTTGAGCATTATTAATTAGTGATTTTTGTAGGGAGCTTAAAATCTTTTTGACTTTTTTTTTTCATGCCCCCCGACTTTGTTTGGGCACTTTTGATCATTTAGGATTTTGTTTCATGCCCGCCAATGTTGTTTTGACACTTTTATTATTGAGAACTTTTTCAAGCCCCCCAGGGTTGTGTGGGCATTTTTAGTCATCAAGGATTTTTTTGCACTTGCCTCACAGTGTAGGGTGTGATCCTAGTCAAGGTTATTTTTCAAGAAAAAATGCATTAGGCTCAAAAAAAGGATTACAAGGGATTTTTTTAGAATTTGTGAAATGATGATCAAAGATGGCCTTTCTTCATTTCAAAGGCATTCATTCAGAATCGGCAAGCTTTGCTTTCTTACATGCGAATATGCAAAATGGTTTATCATTATTTATGCATCCAAAACTCAGCTTTGAAGTTATCTCATGACATTTGGGTTGTTTTTTAGGTTTTATAGGGTATCAGGATATCACTTGAATTTTCAGAACTTGTTTATTAGAACAAACATTAATTTAATTTTTGTTTTTATATTAAAACTTTGATTTTCCAAAAATCCTTGTGAAAACATGGGGTCATGCTTTTTTTGAGAGAGAAAAAAAGGAAAAACACCAAAGAATTCTTGGTGTAGTGGTTTTGTGAGTAAAAGGTGTGTTCAGTATGTTATTTGTATAAAAGCACATAATGAACATAGGCAAATACATCATTTTATTAACAGGAAATGCTCATTTGACAGAAGAAAGTCTTGTGGTATTATGAGCTAAATTGCCAACAAGACTAAAACAGGTTAAAACAGACATGATCAAACAAAAGGAAATAATTGGGTAGGCTTCATCTTCCTATTCTATAGAAAAACTTTGTCCTCTATCCTCGAGAGTGCACATTGCCTTCTTCACACTTTGCTCTTGCCATCGGTGCTTTGAGGTTTCAAAAGCATTCCGCCTCCAATGCATTCACCGATCCAATACCTGAAGCATGATTGGGTAGAGGGTTCAAACTCACGTTTGGAGTTCCTTTGAATGTTATCCACCCAGCTTTGATCAAATGCATGAGCCTCTTTTTGAAGGCACTACAAGTATGAATGTTGTGTCCCGCAGTGCTAGCATGGTACTCGTAAGTAAGGTCGGGTTTGTAACAGTTGAGGTAAGGTGGTTGCAGAGGTGTCAAGGGTTCTGGAGCTATGTGTCCGATGCTTAGTAGCTTTTGGTACATCTCATTTAAGGGCAACGGTAATGGAGGTAGCTGTTCTTGGATTCTTTGGTGTTCGGTTTGAGTCTCAGGTTTTCCGGTAGGAAAATAAGAGTTGAGATTGATGTTGGCCATTTGGGGTGAAAAGGATGGAGTGTGGTATTTTTGGAATGGGTTCTTCCTACCCCTATAGCTACCATCGACATGGTTAACCTCTTTCCTTTTACCTTCGAAGCCCCTTTTTTTCCATAGGTGTAGAGATTCTTCCACTTTGACTCTTTGCTCTATGCGCTCAGCTACTGCCACAGCATCAGTAAATTATTGGGTCGAACTACCCATCACATGCTTGTAGTATGGGTCCTTAAGCGTGTTGGCAAATAGAGTGACCATCTCTTTGGCCAAAAGTGGGGGATGCACCTGAGCGGCTAGGTCTCTCCACCTTTGAGCATATTCTCTTATGCTTTCCTTGTCCCTTTTCTCTAAATTGGACAGAATGGTTCTATCAGGAGCAATGTCCATATTGTATTTGTATTGCTTGACAAAAGCATCCACTAAGTCTTTCCATTTTTGGATCTTTGTGTTGTCCAATCTCATATACTAGCTCAGTGCATCAATAGTTTTTCATCATGTACTACTTCTGCCATTTTGTTGCAATAGGATTTGAGATGAGTCATGGGGCATTATGTTCAAGTATATTTGATAAATTCAGGAACACGAAACTTTTTCGAGAGAACCACATTTGGAACCAGACACATTTCTGCTGCCTGTACTGGATCATATAAGTCTACCCCTTCAATGGCTCTGATTCGGGCTTCTAGCGCTTCCATCTTATCTTGATTAATGCCATTGGATGACTTGGTCTTGTGGGACTCATTGGCAAATGGATCTATGACTGCAGGGGCTGGTGCCGATGGCATTGAGTGCACAAATGCTTGATTGTGTGGGGGTTCTTGACCATGTTCACTCAATGTTTCTTAAGGTTGAGCTGTTGCTGGAGGCTGAACAAAGATAACTGGTCGGTTAGAAGGACCTTCACCAGAGGCATTTCTAAGTGTTTGCTCGAGTAAGCTAGTGAGGCGAGCCATGCTTGCTTTCAGAGACTCTAATTCTTCTTGAAAATGGGCATCACGGTAAGCACGCTCTTCATCTTCCATGTTTCTTGCTCGGAGTCGGATGTTGTAGACTCTTCTTGAAAATGGGCGTCACGGGAAGGATCCCAACCGTTGGCTCAAAGTAGGCATGGTGCACTGTCAAATTGTCAAATCTGCAGCTACAGGCTGCCTGAGTTGGCATGTTTAGACCGGCGCCAACACCTATGGATTGTCATTTAGACTGGACTATTCACATAGATCTATAGAGAAACTGCAGAGGATCGTTTTCGTGCAAGTTTGGTTAAATTTGGTGTAGTGTAGAGGCATTAAATGCACCTGCGAATGAGGTAACCTGAGCAGTTATTTCAGAGATTTAAAGAAAAAGATGAACAATACCAATGTCCTGATTTTGGCCAAAGTTCATTTCAGTCCTCCCTTTTAAATTTGATTTAATTGCACCTATAATTGACCCTAAAACTTTAATTTTCTTACGATTTTGCCCCTGATTTTGTCAATCGAACCCCCATAGTTGGCCGCCTGTTGCAAAATGGTCCTTGGCTGTGAATTTTGTCAATTTAACCCCTAATTGACCCCAAAACTTCAATTTTCTTGCAATTTGACCCCTAATTTCAATCAATTAACTTTGTAAAAATTAAACTTGGTCTCTTAAAATTTCAATCTTCTCAATTAAGCCAAAATTAGGCTCCTAAACTTAATTTTTCACCAATTAAGCCCCAAATAAAATTAATTTGACCCATTTAAAGTATAATTAAGCCCCTGCACTTAATTAAACCCTTCAATTGGACCCAAATTAATTCTTAAACATAATTAAAATTCAATTTAGCCCATGATTAAATCAAATTGGCCTATTAAAAATTTAATTATGTCCTTGGACTTAATTTTTATGCAAATTCATCCAATAATCATTTAATTTGATCTTGAATTTGCATTTTTTCTCTATTTTTGGGCATAATGAGGTACAATTAGGCCTTGAATTTCCTCCAAACAATTGCAGCTTGATTCCCCGGCCTGCTTTCTCCACGTTGCCAGCCTTCCTTTTATTTTTTTTATTTTTATTTTGAAAAAAAGTGAATTTTGGGGAATAACTCAGAATTGGGTTATGACAAATGTTTCAGAATCCTTTTCTTATAAGGATTCCTTATTCATCCTAGCTGCACAAGGAAAGAAGGGCTAGTGATATTTAATGACACATTAGTTATTTTTATTATTTTCTTTCATGTTTGGGCTTAATTAAAACTTTGTTTTGAGCTAGGGTCCAAGGCTTGTTTGGATCAGGTTATGAACTTTTTAGTTTAGGGTTTTTGGGTCAGTTTTGTATCGGGGTCAGTTCAGCCCACAAGGGTAGATCCATTAGGGTTACTTTTAAAAACTATTTAAACACATGTAACCTAAATTTTGGCAGCTTTGATGATAATTACTTCTGAATTTTCAGTTTTAACGTGTGAGAGTGATTCTTGCATTCTTCAGTTCTTGAACGAACTGAATCTGACTTATCAAAGATTAATTGGCTTTGTGGCGTCATTCTACTCAATCCAATAGCATTGGTGCCTTGGGGTAGGTTTCCATTGTATCACCCTCCTATCAGACCTATTTCAGCTTTCCAGGATCAGATCTCAATCTTGATTGTGGGTTGCGTGACCACGTGATCACGAGGTTTACATCATTAACCTAAGAATATTGATAGTTGGAGCATAAAACTGTAAATCCCCGATCTAAACTCGATAAATTTGGACTTAATAGGGAAAGTATTAATTGAAAAATGATAAACTAGAGAGAAAAATTATTAAGGGAATCAGAATGAACACTCTCAGGTGATTGATTAGTACTTAAAAGTGCATTTTTATCAAGGTTTTATATCATCATTTTGCACTTGAAGTATCAATAACTCCTTAACTAAAGCATGTTTTATAATAACATATCTAATAATATAAGATACCTTTA
>Ga0325405_1006315_pt1 | contig 11978 bp, 8 predicted proteins | sample PopdelMetagenome_21_FD_205663 | JGI IMG/M metagenome (GOLD analysis project Ga0325405, IMG submission 205663) | Populus deltoides microbial communities from Bellville, Georgia, United States - Xylem-Control-R2 | ecosystem: Host-associated > Plants > Phyllosphere > Stem > Wood/Secondary xylem...
GTGTGTGCCATGGCGCGGAGGAGATATCAAGCCTTGAAATCGATAGCTCTTGAGAAACCTGAGGCATCGTGGGGCGAGATTTTGGATCGGCATTGATGCATGTGAATCCGAGCTTGATAATTATGGCAACTTGGACAGCCAATTCACGAGCAGGAGTTTCTAGGCGTTTGTCCAACAAATCTTTCAACAACGTAGTACTCCCGGGATTCCATTCCGAAGATGTTGACAAAGTTGAAAGAGAACCTATTAGTTCACCAGGATGATGCCCCATAATTATTTCCAGTGCAACAACTCCGAAGCTATATACATCGCATTTCTCAGTGACCTTCATCGTGTAAGCAAGTTCTGCAGACCCACGATTTCGAAGAGAAATGAACCATTAAAAATAGGAAAATAACAAGGGAAAAGTTTGCATTTCAAGACTTATGGTAAGATTCATGTTACCTGGTGCAATGTATCCGTAAGTGCCAGCAAGCCCTGTCCAGTTCGAAGAATCAAGCTTTATAAGTCTAGCAGTGCCAAAATCAGACACCCGAGCTTCATATTTGCGATCCAACAATATGTTGCTGCTAGATATGTCACGATGAATAATAGGCGGCTTGCAATCGTGATGCATGTAACAAAGAGCATTCACAACCCCTTTGACAATATTGATTCTCTTATACCAGTCCAACTCTTTAGCCTGTTCTACATTATCCAGGATCCGAGCTAAGCTTCCCCTTTCCAAGTACTCATAAACCAAAAATGATTGCTTGGCATGCAAGCAGAAACCATGAAGCTTCACAATGTTTCTGTGTCGAATTTTATTCAACGCTTGAATTTCACTCTCAAATGTCTTCAGATCGTCCGATCTTGTATACTGCAATGGGTGAAGCTTCTTTACTGCTACAATCTGACCTGTTGACAGCTTGGCTTTGTAAACACTTCCATGTCCTCCCACTCCAATGCAGTACTTGGCATTAAAACCCTCAGTCACTCCATTGATGTCTTCATATACTAGCTTCCCATCATAGCTCCAGATCGTAAACAAATTTCCTTGCTGTGAATCAATGAGCTTGTTTCTCATGCTCTTCCTCCATTCTTTTCTTAGAATACAGACAAAACCAATAAGAATGGTCAAGAAGAACGAAGCTCCAGAAACAGGAAGGACGATCAGGAGTAGTAGATGCTTGCGGTCTTTCGTAGTGTTTACGGGAGGAGGACAATTCATCAAGCTAGTACGGTTGCCACACAAGCCTTTGTTGTGTGTAAATGCTTCTGGTGGTGCTTCTTGGAAGGCTTTGCTTTTAGGAATTGGACCTTCCAACTCATTGTAGGATAGGTCAACTATTCTCAAACTCTGCATCTGGTCCATTGTGGATGGAATGAAACCAGTGAAGTTATTGTGAGAGAGTACCAAAACTTCCAATTTGATCAAATTCCCAAGTTGCCACGGAATTTCCCCAGAAAGCAAGTTTCTACTAAGATCTAGCAGAACTTGCAGAGACACCAAATTCCCGATTTCAGCAGGAATGCCATCATGAAAACTGTTGTTGCTCAAATTTAAGTAAAGCATCTTTGAGCATTTACCAAGTTGTTTGGGTATGGTGCCACTTAGATTGTTTGCTGCTAGATCAAGATAGGAAAGATCAGGCAACGATCCAATTTCAGGAGGAATCTTGCCTGAGAGACTATTGAAACTCAAAGTTAGATTGAACAACGACTTCAGCTTTCCTAACTCATTTGGTATTCTGCCTTCAAGTTTATTTGAAGAAAGGTCTAAATAGTGCAGAGCTGTTGACTCTTCGAGTTCTGGCGGTATCACACCAGTGACCTGACAGTTGGATATTTTCAAGCTTGTGAGCCGCTGGCATTTTCCCCAATTTGGTGATACTTGTCCATGAAAATTATTGTAGCTCAAATCAATGTAATCAAGATTTGGGTACACACCAAAGTCTTCTGATATGTTTCCGACGAGGTTGTTCCTGTCAAGTCGAAGTCTAGATAAGCTTGTGCAGTTCTTCAAACCTTTAGGAATAGTACCCGTAAAGCGATTGTTACTAGCACAAAAATCTTCAAGTATGCCTCCATGACAAATTTTTTCAGGTAACAAACCAGAAATGCTATTGTTTGACAAAAAGAACAACGTTAAATTGGTAAGCTTGTTGATCTCTGGAGGTAGTGGACCAGACAAGTGGTTTCCATAGAGAGACAAAACCTTGAGGCCTATGAGATCACCTATAGAGGCAGGGATTGCACCCGTCAAGTCATTTAAATTCAAGCGAAGCTCACTGAGGGATTTCAACCTTCCAAGCTCCGGTGGGATGGAGCCGGATAGGCGATTGTTGGCAAGGTTTATTACTGAAAGATTGGATAGGTTTTCAACAGTGGCAGGAATAGAACCCAGAAGAAGATTGTTTGAGAAGCTCAAGACATTGAGTTTCATCATAGTTCCTATATCCCGAGGAATATATCCGGTGAATTGATTATAACCCAGATTGAGAATAGTAAGCTTGGATAGATTACTGATATGGGGAGGGATATTTCCTTTGAGGGAATTGTGCTGGAGATCAAGACAAGACAGATTATGGAAGGATGAGAAGTTGAAGTCATCAAGCGTACCTTTCAGCTGGAAATTGGTTAGGTTTATGGTGGAGACACTTCCACCATCATTGCAGTGGATCCCAGACCAAGTGCATGGGCTCATGTTTGATCCGGGAACGGGTTTCCATGAAGAGAGAAGAGATTGAGCTTGGCCACTAAGGCTCTTTCTCCATTTGAGTAACGCCTCCACTTCTAGCACTCCTCCATCAGCTTGTTGATGATCAGTACTTGAAGCAGAAACATGTTGTGAAGTAAGCATTAACAAAGTAATTAGAAACAGTGACATGGTTTTAAGATTCTTCTTGATAGAAGAAGATAAAAGTTGAGAAAAGTTGATTAATCTTGAGGGAGCAGGATTCATAGAATAAATCAATTGAGAGAATTGAAGAGCATACAAACATAAATACTTGCGTGTGTAAACAAGCATGGTAGAATGTGCTAGCATCTCACTTGATCAGTTAAGTCTCTTTCAAAGTCGCCGTAGACTTGGATATTTTCTTATTATAGACTTGAAACTTTGCTAGACAATTGCTCACGACTTGAAGATCTTGTTGCCTGGGCTACACGTCAAGATCTCGATCGGTTATTGAATATTTCAAAGCAGTGTTTGATTGCTACTTGATGTAGCTATTGAGCATATTACAAAGTAGTATATTGTTTTCCAAATAAACTAATCCCCCGGCGATGTTTCAAGATGTATATTACTATTTATTGTAATAGTATAATTACTATTTTACCTTTTCATCATTAGTCTTTTCACTACTTTGCCTCTTGTAATTTTATACGAAGGATTAGCCGAATTAATTTTCATTTTTTAAAAGTATATTTTAATATATTTTTTACCGGCTTTTTTTTTCGTTTTTGCATTTATAGGGTTATTTTAATTTTATGGCATAGTTCATGTGTTTGATTTGTTGCTCCGGATTAGTTCTCAAGTTCACTCAAAGCTTTATTTGTTATTTTTTTTCTTTGACAAGTTTTTTAAATTTATATTTTTAAATTGATTTATAATAAATTTCTTGATAGAACCCGAATCTAGAGTTTCATAAGTTACAAGCTTTTTAAGATTTGATCATGTTTAGGATGTTTGTCTAAATTTGCTTGGTTTATATATATATTTTTAATTTAAACCCCTATAATTTTCTTAATCTTTAAATTTAGTTCTTATTTTTTTAATTAATATTTATTTTATTTGGAATTATTTTTATTTTTTTCATTAAATTGCATCCTCCTTGGGTTTTTCTTATCAAATTTTATCTTTATTCTTTTTGTTGCTTTTGCATTCTTTTTTATTAATATTTTTTTAATGATATCATCTTTCAAAATTAAATTAGTGGAGAATTATACTTTTTGATTAAATCCAGATAAAAGATTTTACGGGATGCAACTTTTAGAGATTAGACTGAGTTTAAGAGGTTTATCTTTTTTTTTTTCCCTTTTTTTTCTAAATTGATATTGTCTTAGTTTTTATCCTTTTTTTTAACTTTTGTTTTGTTATTGTTTTTCGGTTTAATTCCTTTTTTTTTAACTTTTGGTTTCTTATTTTTTTTCAATTTGATTTTATTGGGTTAGCCCACAACAATTTTTTTCTATTTCACCCCTGTTATTTTTAAATCTATAAATAATCTATCATATTACAAATGATATTTCACCCCCCTATGATTTTTTTAATCTTTCAAGTTTGGTCTTAATTTTTTTAATTATAATTTTTTTAGTTTGTGATAATTTTTTTTAGATTTCATCCTTATTGGGTCTTTTCTTGTCAAATTTTAGCCCCATTTTTTTTTATTCTTCCTTTTCTTTTGCAAGATTTTTTATTAATAGTTTTTTCAATGATTTATCCTTTAAAATTAAATTGAATGATATTTAAGTTTCTTAATTGAACTCGGGTCCATGATTTAGTAAGTTATTTTTTTTAGATTAGACTAAGTTTAGAAAGTTTGCCTAGATTTGCTTGGTTTTTTTTCTCTATTTTTTAAGCTAATGTTTTCTATTTTTTTTTTAGAAGTTTGACCCCTTTTTTTTTGTTTTTCTTTAAAGAAATTAGCATTAAGTTGTTTGATGATCCGAATAAATTCGGGTATGATTTTTCTTTTTTTATTGGTTTTTTTTAGTTTATTTATTTTTACTCATTAAATCAGATTTAATAGCACGGTTAAAAAATTATTCATGCGGCACAACACAGCTCACATGTGATTTTGGAGAGGAATTAATGAAAGTTATGTTTTGGAAAGGAAAAACAGAAATTGTCAATTGTCTTTTTTTTTTTTCATAAGTCGGCTAACTGTCATTGGACTTCATCAGGATTGCAGAGTATGACAGCTTTTTTCACTTCTGGAAAATTTGTTTATTTGCACTTAATTTAAGGGCTATGAAAGTTGTAATCTATCGTTGTCAAAGAAGAAAATTGGGAAAGTTTCTTTTTTTTTTTTCTTTTGTTTCTAATTTAACCTGCAAAATGGGGTTATGGAGGATGGGACTACAGTCAAGATATCAGATCAATTTGCCTATAAACTCCTTGCTTGGCCAATACATCTGCAGCAGCGGGTGCTTCCTCTAAGCGTATGGCTGAAAATAACATACTTCACTGTAGTTTTTATGGAGCTTCATTGCATTAAAACTTCCTTGCAACTTCCAGGGGCGAGCTGCACTAGAAACCATCTAGGTTACTGCTGTTGTTGAGCTCTTGAGAAGATCGGAGGGCTTTAAGCGGTAAGAGGAAGCAACTGCTAATGCTGTTGTGAAGGAAAAAAAGGTTTGGAATTCTTTGGGATCCAAAGAAAGGATTAAAAAGGCAAATCAACTTATCTATTCTACTCGCCATTTATCTACTGATCCTAAAAGTCAATCATTAGTTTCATTTTCGCAGTTTGTATCAACCAAATTTTGAACTAGATAAAAAATATTCAAATTGTAGAAATTTATTTGATATTTTTATTAAATTCAACCCACCAGGCTAATCTTGAAATATTTTAATCTGTTTTTTTATTTAATCCGGGTTTAGATTTAAACTATGTAAAAATTACCCTAATATAACTTCGTCGACTTGGTCGGTCAAAAAGCTTTCCAGACAGCTAGTAACAAAAAACCAGTGATGAATTTGAAAAAAAAATTGATATAGAAAACTCTCTCGACTCAATTTTTTATCTAGCTCAAGTTTAAAATTAAATTATGTGAAACTTACCTAACGTGATAATGAACTTGATCGATCCACAAATAACATAACTAACAAATAAAAAATATGAGGAAAAACTTAGAGGAAAAAAAAGATTAAATTGACATAAAAATACCTTTTAGACTTGAATCCTTACTTAACCCGAGTTTAAAATTAAATTATGAAAGAGTTACTTCGAAATAATTCAATTAACTTGGTCAGTCCAAAGACAACCTATGAATTTATATTTAAAAAAAAAAAAAGCCTAAGAATGAAATTGTGAAAAAAAAGACCAAATTGAAACATATAAAAAAAAAAGGGGGAAATGAAAAAGAAATGAAAAGGCTAAAAATAGCTTCATTATTTATTTAAACAGTGAAACTCCATAATAATCCTGAGATTTTTTGTATAGAAGTAATTGTATTGTTTTAAAGGATCACTGATATCCATCTTACGGAGAAGGAATTAGATGAATTTAGGCAGCAAGTTTTATCATTCCAGCCAAAATTAAGCATTTTAAGAAAAACCTGGAGGCCCCAGAAAAGAATATTAATTCTTTATAGAAGTAAATTACTGCAACAAATGGGAGGAGGGGCAGAGCAAACCAATGCAATCTGTCAGACTCATGAAGCAACATGTAGACAGAACTTAGGAAGCAGCATGATGAGACGTATAATCAACTCCATGTGATGAGTTAGTGCTACATGAATATGAATATCTTTTACTCTCAAATAATGCTAGAAAACTAGCCAAAAATAAATATTTTGCAACCTCTCAGTGGTGATCACAAGAGAATGGTGTAGTTGAGGGAGAATACTTGAAAGACAACAGATATGAATATTGTTTGTGTAATTTATTGTGCAATGTGATTGAATCTTTATGTGCTTGTTTGAAAACAGTTAAATAAGCAATTCAAAGTCGTAATTTCGATTCATGATACATATTTAACATAAAAAAAAAAACCTGATCTAGAGCATGTGGACAAGGCATTAGAATCTGAAACAAAGTAAAAGATGTTTGCTTCAACATAAGCCAATCTACCCAGATCCCCACGAAAACTACTCATGAATATCCAAAATGAAGAGCAAGCAAGGAATGCAGAGAGCTGAGTGAGCATGTCAAGAAAAGGTAGAGGATGAATGAAGCAGAACCAAGAGAAGATAAACATATTATAATAGTGTAAAAGAGACAACTTAATTGCTTGCTCATTGATAATTTTTCAATGCTTGACTTGCAATGAGTTTAGCCTTATAGATAGCTTCATTAAAAGGGACAAACATCCAAAAATTAAAGATAGCAAATGAGATATGTTTACCAGCATGAGTTTCTACCATGTAAATGATGGTAAAACAAATGATGGGTATGCATCATATTTGGATGCAAGGGCCTGCACAGAAGATAAAGCTGCTTCTTCTCCAAAACTATTGACTCCAAGTTCAGTTGCATGAATCCCACCAGTTATAAATGCTGACCGGATCCCAGAAGCATTTGCACCTTTGATATCATGGTGAAGAGAATCACCCACAGCTATAGAATCAAAAGCATCAACACCAGCCAATTCCATAGCAGATTTATAGATTATCTGCCAAAGAGTTGATACAGTAATCAGAGCAGCCAAAGGAAATGTATAACCAAGAAAAAAAAAAAAAAAACAGCAATGATATGATAAAGAAAGTGATAACAACAGCTTTTCCATAAGGGAATACACTAATTATATAAAATATGAGCAAAATGTAGATTATTCCTGAACATCTCAAACTAAAAAGTCAAATGCCAGTGAGTGATTTTAACCGCTTAATCTGTATTTCGTATAGAATATTTAAAAATAAAGGAAATAGCAGTAGTTCATAGCACAAAAATTAAAAATTCAATGCTAGTTTGTACTTGCAATTTGAGGCAAATACATTGTTGTCCCTATCACCAAAGGATATGATAAGCATTTCCGAATTAAGAGTAAGAACTAACAAGAATAATATGCAGAAACATCACCTTATCTGGCTTGCCCATCCATTTCACTTCACCACCAAGCTTCTCATACTTGGCAGCCAATGTACCTAACAAGATAGCACAACTTGTATCACAAGAGTTAACAAAATAAATCTCTCCATATTTTTATTTTTTTTAGTTTTTCTTACAAGTTGATCTATATATAAGGGGTGAGAAAATGAGAAAGAATGCAAAGAGTAGCTAACTCCTAAATTTATATTATTATTCAAGCAATAAATAGAGGAGTAGTTGTTCATATTTTCTTGACAAATTGATCACAAATTATCAAAAAAAAATGAAATTTTCCTATTAAAATCATATGCCAGACAAAGTCAATCAACCGCAATTTGTTCATTTCATCATAGAACATTAGGTTTATGGCTATGCATTTTGCTGCTTTATTTAGATAAAAGAAGAAACTAACGAAAGGAAAGGAAATACACTATGGAAGAGAAAGGATCTCCCAAAAGATATACCATTGCTACTAGATTACCAAGAAACATCTTCAAGGGAATTTTAGTAGAAAAGCCCATCTCATTTAATAAAGATTTCATACATGGCTTCTCTAATTTCACAAGGGCATTGGGATTTTTGGAAAAAAACCAAACATTTAGGTTATTAGAAACTAAACAAGAAACAGAACTACATCTCCATTGAAATGAGACTTCCATGCTAAGCTCCCATTCACAGAGACAGTCATTTCTGATTAAGAATGAATTCTGTAAACAGGAGGATAAGACGACTCAAAATCTTTACCAGGCATGACTCGCAAGTCTCTAGCTTCAACAGTTACAAAGTCTGGATTGGCTACTACCATAGGAATTTGTTTAGCAGCACAGCGCTCCAATACTTTCTCAAGCTCCTCAAGAGTCATAGAGCAAGAAGCACCAGAAGACAGCCCCAATGCTTCAGTGCCATGAGCCAAAAGAAACTCAGCTTCTTCAACCTTGTCAACAACTTGTAAGCCTAAGCCCTGCAAGGAAAAAATGGGCATAAAAGCAGAGTATTAATTATGAGTCTGACTCTGAGTGTCTAAGGTCTTCTGACACTTGAATAATCAAGATTATCAACTGTAAGTCTGCTAATTAGATCCAATGGATCATTCATGGCTCTTGACACAATCACCTAGCATAACTAGAGAAAATGCAGTGATCAGTAGATTATCTACTCAAAGATAGTTCAGGTTGAACAGAAATCTATTCCAAAATTCTGTTCAGAGCCAAAGAAAAGAAAAATTACAGATGGAGAAATTGCCTACAAAAAGAGTTGCAGAAGATCTTGTGATCACGTAATGGGTGCTTCCTGGTTTGTTTAGTCATGTCCAATGTCTTTGTTTACTTAGGAAGAGAGAGAAGGGAAGGAGGAGAGGGGGGGCGGGGGTAAGGCAAACTAGAAGTGTAAATGAAAAAAAGAAACCAGAGGAACAGTGTGGAAAAGAATTCAACCAAACCACACACCTCAAGAGATATGGCACCTCTGCCCTTCCAAGTCATGTGAATGCAAGATTTTCCTAATGCTGCAAACCAATCATCATCTCTCCTATCAATTTCAACATTTGAATCAGGAAATCTATATGTATTTACGTGCATTTAAAAGATGTATAAACCATAAACTATGGCATAACTAAGTCAAAAGGAAGAAGCTTGGCTTATAAAATGATTTTTAAAAAAAAAACAAAATCTTTCCCATTTTAGAAATGCCATTGATATCTTCCCTAAATGGCAGAATTATCAATCACTTTGAAGGATGGATCCTCGAGGAGGAACGTAGAGATAAGTGTTCCCATCATTCTGTTTTTCAATCATTGAAGATGGATTCTTTTTCACAAATTTTCACAAATAAGGATATTGCAGGGTTTCAAACCAATCAACATTTCTGTAATAGTATTAGATATAAAGTCCACTTCTTTTCAACAAAATTTGGTACCCTATATGTAAGGATATTAGTGAAAATACATGAAAATTCAGTACACAAAATTGATACCGTATAAACACAAAAAAGCAACAGTCTTTTCAATCACCAAAACAACACCAAACATTGAACATAATTCCTCAACTCCATAAAGCTGAATAACTAACCTCTGCAAATATTGATGTGTTAATTCTCCACTGGTAATGGCTCCGAGAAATAAAGAAGTATCAAATCCAAGACTCTTCATTTTCTCCATTGTTGTAGATGCACGCCGCGAAGAATTACTTATAATCACCATTTTGGCACCAGTAGTAGCTAGCTTTTGCACTGCCACCAATACAAGAAATAGAAACCACTTCCAACATAAAATTTTATAACAACATCAGCAAAGTACTGATCCAGATGCCAAAACTAATGAATAAGCACATACATGTTGAAATTGCACCAGGATAAGGTTGTTTTCCATCATGAAGTACTCCAAATTGATCTAAAAACCATGCCTGTGGTACACATTACCAAACTAATAAGCAAAACTTCTACTTCATGTACAATGTAATCCAAAAACAATAAGAAAGACCAACTGGCCAAGTTCTAAGCTTTTTATATAGAATTCAACGCAATTCAAGCAAACCCATTTGAACCCGGATCCTAAAAAATATTAAACTGTAAGATATAGTAGTATTTTGTGAAATTAACAAGAAACAAACTGAAATTAATCTTTGAAAGCATATACAAAATAAACACCGAAATCTGCAGAATTGACACATCTACAGTCATGGTAAGTTTGGTTACCTTGAACTGATGGGTTTTAGCAATGTGTTGGAGGCCATTAAAGGTCTGGAAAAGCTGTAGTTCAGAGGACTGTAGCATTATCTTTCTCTTCTTATTCTTCTTCTTCTATCTTTTGAAATTGAAGTCAAAATCTGTTTTCATTTTTATCTCTATGGAGGGACAGATAGTCCTAGTTTGGTTATTTTACTAGATAATTATAACTTAATCCATGTAGTTTATCAAAATCAATTATTTAGTCCCTGTGGTTTTAAAATTAATTAAATAATTCATTTACCTTCTTCGACTTAATAGGTCATCAAATTAACTCTTCGAGTCAGAGATTTAAAAATTGTGGCTTTTGAAAAGGTTACAAAACTCAAATTAATTCTTCTACCTATTGTACTCATGCTCTTTGCATAGAACACTGCTAGGGTCCAAGAAATGGAGCACAACTTTTTCATTAAATCAGCACATAATTTTCACGAAAAAATAAAAATATAAAATATTTATCACAATCTATAGAACGATAAACAAATTGAATTTTTGAAATCATTTTATATGATTTTTTTTGTTAGAAATTTGAAGTTTAATTGAAGAAAACATGAATTGATAGAAAGGCTGGTTTTGAAGTTTACTTATAAGCTTCTAAAAAAAGACTTACCTATGAGGAAATGAAGAAGAAAATACAAATGAGGGTATATATAATTAAAATTTTAAAAAAAGAATTATGATCTCTTAAATCCAAGTCAACATATCTTAAAATCCATGAAAAGAATAATGAATAATGCATGAAAGTAATGACTATTCATGGACAGTTCAATTACTTTTTTTTTCTTTTTTCTTTTTTTTTTGGATTTAAGATTTTTAGTCTTGGATTTTAAGGGATTCCATGAAATCTTAATTCATTATATAGATAAAGGAAAACTCTTCAGAAATCAATGGATTACATTTCATGTGAATATCTAAACACTCCAAGCCATAATGATGTCTATAAAATTGAGTTAAATTTATGCTCATAATCCAATCATTGAAAAAGTAGGATAAAAATCAAATAATCCTAAATAATAGAAATTTTAACCAAATTTTAAATAACATATTTTTCCCATTAGTTTTTTTTAAAAAAATATCAAGTTTTTGTCAAAATAACTGCATTTATTGGACAAAAAATGCACTCCAAAATGGGTAAGGGATACAAAATGCATATTTTAGAAATCCAAATTGATACTGTTTTCTTTTGAGAACTTAATTTATATGTGATTTTATCATCAAATATCTATGTTATTTCTGAATTTGAGCTAAATATGTTTAGAAAATCTTGACTCCATTCTAGGTTAACTCTCTTTTCTTTTTTTTTTTTCTCTCCACTTGAATTAAAAAATTAATTGGTCAAATCTTAGATCAACTCGTTAAATCGATCCAATTTCATAACTTCCTTTTAAACTAATATTGTGGACTTATTACACTATTTATCTTTATCATGTCAATCTAGTGCAAGAGTGAGGAGTTTTAACGTGATTTGACAATATATCTATATTCGTAGAAGAAAAAAGTTATTTTTCTATATATTAAATTA
>Ga0325405_1006318_pt1 | contig 11977 bp, 9 predicted proteins | sample PopdelMetagenome_21_FD_205663 | JGI IMG/M metagenome (GOLD analysis project Ga0325405, IMG submission 205663) | Populus deltoides microbial communities from Bellville, Georgia, United States - Xylem-Control-R2 | ecosystem: Host-associated > Plants > Phyllosphere > Stem > Wood/Secondary xylem...
AGTCTCAAATTAGATGAAAATATATTTTTGTTCTTGTATATAATATATTTAAATTTATATGATTTCAACATAAACTTTGTTTTTCTTCTCCTAAAATCAAATTTCTCTCTCTCAGAACACCATACATGAACATTAAATCTAAAGCAAAAACTTTGTTTTTTACACTTAATCTCTCCATACGGGTATCAAAAACTAAAAACCCCTTGTTGATTTTTTTATTCAACTTTTTTTTATCAGAAACAATGGATGATTATAGAGATAAGTTATTTAAGAAAATCTTAATTTTGAATGGCATGCCTGTGGGTTTATTTTATGTTAAATTAGTAGGTAATGGTTAAAATATTGTGAATATATACTTGATTTAAAAACACAATCGAATAGTTTTTAATTGATTCAAACATAATTTTGAAGCTCTAAAAAACCTAGAAAATTGGAGTGTGGCTTGATAATCAATAAATTGGATGGTTCTACATATATTTTAGGTATATTTATACTAATTATAGATGTTATCAAAATCATGAAAACCCTCAATTTGATCAAATAGCAACCCTGGCGTTTAAAATTAAAGGTTTGACATGTATAATTGCTAGATAGGTCTGTAAATTAGGGTTACTACTAAAAAAATTTGTAATTAGGTTTGTATTGTTTGTAATGGAAAGATATAAGATCTCATTTATTATTGCTGACCATGACAGGTTATTGCTATGCCTATATGGTCTCTTTGAACATTAAGTTTATATGCAAACAAGTTTTTGACGCAAAAATATATGGTTTTAAATAAGGGATGACAAAGAGAATTGAATATTTGACGATGTATCAACATTAAAAATATTGAATATGCATGAAGGAGAAGAAACAAATATATATTTATGTAGACACTGATGATGTTGTTGCTCCTTTAACAATAAGGATGCCAAGATGTTTCACAGGCAAGGTTAAAGGCAGTTGAAGAACTGAAGTAAAATACTTCAATGATGTTGATGATGTTGTTAACAATAATAAAGTTATACTGGAATTTGATGCAAAGGATTTGTATCTTCTTGATGATGTTTTTGTTATTGTCAATAATGGAAATAATGATAGTGTTGGCAAAAATGTAAATGATGGATATCATATGAAGAGATACCTTAGTCAAGAAGAGAAGGTTGCAGCAACATGTACATATATTGGTTGTGAGTTGAGAATTTATGCTTCACTTGTTCCTAGGAGCACTACTTTCATGGTTAAGACTATGAAAAATAAGCATAATTGCACTCGTCTTTCCATTATAAAAGCTATCAAATCTACTTGGATTATAAAAATGATACTACCAGTTAATAGTGTTGATCCAAACATATCTAATGAAGAATTGAATACAATCTTAAAAGAAAAATATGGCATTAAACCACATCTAATATGGCTTTAAAGGGCTAGGACAAAGACAAATGAGTTTGTGGAAATGTTATAATAAGTAATTTCAAAGAAAAGTCTCTTTATGACTTTAATGACAATGAAAGGTCTACAGCCATTCATAAACTCTTTCTTATAATCTTTCAAATATACATATTGTTGAAAGAGTATAACTCATGTTTCTGATGTCTTTTTGGGGGTATGATCCTAACTTTAATTTAAAGGTCATTCACCAAGAAAGTTTTAGGAAGTGTATATATGTTTGAAAGCTTATATGAAAGGGTTTATAAATGGCTATAGACCTTTCATCGTTATTGAATTCATAAAGACACACACACACACACATATATAACCTATGTTTTGATATGTTTCTGAGGTATGGCCCTAACTTCAATTCGAAAGGTCATTTATAAAGGAAATTTTAGAGAATATGTATGTTTGATAACTTAGAATATAAGGCTTGTGAATAGTTGTAAACCTTTTATTAGCATTGTTATATGCCATCTAAAAGGTCTATATGAAGGCCTCTTGTTACCGGCAGTGGAGTTGGATGGTAATAATGAGCTTTTTCCTTTGTTTATATCATCATGGAGGTAGAAAACAACGACACTTGAATGTGGTTCTTATATGTCTTGTATGGTTTAATAACAAATAGAGTACATCAAAGATATTTTTGCATGATGTCTGATATAAAAAAAGGTATATTATTGTTTAAACATCTTACTATATTTTTAATGTTTTTTTTTTTATATAATGTTTGTTTTATTTTATTTTTTCTTGTAGAGTCTACTTAAAGCAATGGTTGAAATATTTTTTGAAGCTACTCATAGACACTATGCAAGGCATATCCATGTTAAATTAAAGAACAAAGAATTTCAAGGTTTGGAGAAGAAAATTAAATTTTAGAGATTAACGGAAGCTTATATAAAATCTTTAATATAAGTTCTATTTGAAGGATATTGGTTATGTTGACAAAGTAGCTCTAGTTGGTTGAATAACATTAATGCCAAACATGGAATAGACATTTATTCGATAGTGAGATTAAGATTGAAAATGTAACAAACAATTTGGTTAAGTCATTTAATAGTTAGGTTGGAAAATATAGAAGTACACTAATTGTTTTGTTACTAGAAAAGATTATACTGGAACTTATATCTAGGTTTCATAACAGATATGTCAAGACTACATGTTAGAAAACATATACCACACCCAATGGTAAAAAGTTACTAGATAGGTATGTTGGAAAGTCTATACAAATATGAATTATGATAGCTAGTTCAATTGAATATCAAGTTTTTAATGACCAAACAATTTTTTTTATTAATTTAGAGAAAAGAGATTATTCATGTGGTGAATGGAGGATGCAGACATTCATTGTAGGTATGGGGTCTCTTGTGTGCATCATAAAAGACTTAACATAGAAGACTCGTGTCATAGATATTACAATGTTGAGATTTTTAGGAAAGCATATAATGAAGTTGCCCACCCATTACTTGAGGAAGATTTAGATCCATAAAAAGGAGATATCATTCTTCTACCTCCTAAATTGAAAAGAAATGTTAGTAGACCTATAAAGAATAGAAAGAGGGAATAAGGAAAAGATCAACCTAATACTATCAAGAAAAAAGAAATCTACTTTAAGGTGCAATATATACAAGCAATATTAGCATAATTCAAGGACTTGTCAAATATATAATGTTGAACAAATTGAAAGATTTCATGGTGCTGGAAGTTCAAATAGTGTTTAAATGGGTTTGAGTGGTGTTAATAGTATAAGGGGTGCTAACAAGGATATGAGGGGTGCCGGTAGGAGTGTTATAGGTATTGTAGTTCAAGTGGTGATAACAGTTATAATGGTATTGGTTAGGGTATGAGTGAATTTAAAAGGGGTTTCATAGATGGGAAAGTTGACAAGGGTGGTGGGAGAGCTATTAGATTTTATATATAAATATTGGTCCATCATGTCAACCATTACCTTACAATAATGTGAGACTTCTCTTAAATATGCATGATGTTTAATTTATTTTATTGATTGTTCTATTAGTCATCAATTTGATTTTAAATTACAAATTACTATTAGAATACCATCATCTTAACACTCAACCAAAACTGATTGTATTAATTAAAGTATGTATTATGGATCATCGTTGCTTTTATAATAGATTTAAGATTTGGATTTTAAGTTATGTTTAATGCATGTTTTTACTATATTTATTACAAATATTGAACATATGTTGAATTTACTAGTGTTATTCATTTAATTTGAACATGATAAACAACATCGTAGTTAAGAATAGTAACATTAAACACATTAAATTAGTAACCAATAACAACTTTGCATTTGCAAAGCTAGCTTTCATATTATTATTCTTAATCCAAACTTGACTAATTCATCTTTAATTATCTTCACTTCATCTAGTATTTAATTGATATCATTAACATCTCCTTCCATTCAATATCATTAATAAGTTTATACCAATTAATAAATGTGTTCTCATATGACCTATCATTACATTTATAAAATGTCTTGTTTTTACTTACATTTTTTTCTAATATCCTGACAACTACTTTTTTTTTTTCATATTTCATGCACATGTTGTTCTTGAACTTTAATCCATTCAAGTTGTTGCAAGTTCGTAAGCTATTAGCATTTGATGAATATGATGACATTATTCAAATGTGTGTGTTGTGAATTTTAGGTTTTCTTTCGCAGTGTGTGTTGGGCAAGATTGGCTATTTTTTGCAGTGTGTGTTGGATTTGTGTGTTGGGTTGGAGTGGCTATTTTTTGGCAGTGTATATTTGCAGGATTTATAGTGAAAAATTATTGCTAGAAGTTGAAGAATTGTTGTTGCAAATTTTTGAAAATTTTGTTGGATATTTGTGTAACTAATGTTATATAATTTGTTGTTTTTGTTGGTTGAAATGGTGAATAACCGTTGAGAAATATTTTGTAGAATTTGATGTTTTTGATTGGTTTGAAATGATCAAGAATTGTTAAGCAATATGTTATAAACATGATTTTAATGGCATTTTATAAATGTAATGACATCTTATAATGACTACATCTTTTTAAAAAATCCCAATGATAAGATTGTGGTTTTTTCATGATTTTTAGTTATCATAGGTATTTTAGTCATTAAAAATACTATAATGGCTAACTTGTAAATAATAATATATTTTTTGTTGACTTTTATTTTAGCACCAAAATGGAGGATGTAAAGTGTAAAAAAGTTAGGAAATGGTATTTTCTTATACTTTAGAGGGAAAGTGAAAAATATACCAAAATATAAGAGAATCAATGTAATTATCTTTTTTTTTATGTTTAAAAGGTCAGAATTATAAGAAATATTTTTTAAATATAAGACTTGTTCATTTAATATTATTAAAAAGATAATTTTTTATCTCAATTAATGTATAAATTGATAAAAAATACCTTTTAATTTTGCAAAAAAAATTAAGCAAAAGAAAAGAGAGGTTGAGTATGTTGAAATTTGTGTGTTAAGAAGTTTTAACTTTAAAAAAGTAATCTTTAAGTGATTACATATTTTTGTCTTAAAAGACATAAATGCACATATTTTAAAACTTCAAACTATATGGAGTAAGAATGATTCCTTTTTTTTTTCTTGCATTGTATTTTTTAGCTTTAACAATATTTCACTTTTTACCTTCGATAATTTAGGATTTTCTAGTAAAAAAAAATATAACTACACATCATAGATAATACATTAACTATTAAGTTTTTTCTTGCACTGTATTTTTTAGCTTTAACAATATTTCACTTTTTACCTTCAAAAATTTAGGATTTTCTAGTAAAAAAAAATATAACTACACATCATAGATAATACATTAACTATTAAGTAGTGTTTGGTATATTGGACAAAAATAAACTGAATAAATTTTTTTTTCAAAGTTGTTTAATGCATCTTTGGACAATACAAAAATCAATTTTTATCTTATCCAAGGTTGTTCAAGTGGAGAAATGTTTGTCTCACTAAAACGAATAGAACAAGCTTGTCTAATTCTCTGCACAAGAGTTAACACTCCAAATAAACATAAGAATAAAAATGATTACTATTATAGTTTTAAAACTCGACTAGGGATCAACCTGGGGCAAAGCCCAAGTTACGAATTGGATTGACTATTGACCTGTGTCAACATAAGGATAAAAGTAATTATTATCATAGTTTTAAAATCCGACTCAAGGATTGACCCTGGGCAAGGCTTAGGTCACGGGTCGGATTGACTGTTAACACGGGTCAACAAAAGAATAAAAGTGATTATTATCATAGTTTTAAAAGCCAACTTAGGGGTTAACCCAAGGCCATGCTCGAGTCACAAGTTGGGTTGATCATTAATCCAAGTGAATGTAAGAATAAGAATGGTTATATTCATAGTTTTTAAAGTCAACAAAGAGGTCAACCCGGGGCAAGGCTCGAATCACAATTGGGTTGACAATTGACCTGGGTTAACTTAAGATACAAGTGGTTATTATCATACTTTTAAAACTCAATTTGGAGGTCAACTCAGGGCAAAGTTTGAGTCACATATCGGGTTAACCATTGACCCAAGTTAATGTAAGAATAAAAATAGTTATTATCATAGTTTTAAAACCCGACTCAGGGATTGATCTAATATCAAGGTTGGATCACAGGTCGAGAGGATCAACCAAGGTTGACCAAAGTTAATGTGTGGATAAATATGGTTACTATCATAATATCATAATTTTAGAACGTAACTTGAGAGTTGACCTGGGGTAAGGCTCGAGTTAATGGTAGGGAGGGTTAACTCAAGTTGACTCAAATTAAAAAAAGTTTAAACTACTTTGTTTTGACCAAAAAATATCAATAAATTTTTTATTCGTGTTTTATCTTTAGTCGCTTGGGGTGCAGATCGACCTGAGTTTTTTACGGGGTTAGCCCCAATCAATTCTTCCTCTATTTCTTATTAAACCCGGACTGGTGCAGTACTCGGGTTGGTTGTGTCCCGTTTAGTGTCTTTCAAATATAAAATAAGACAAATTATTTAGTTTAATGCACACCTAACACAAGACATGATAATTATTTGTTCAGTCCAATCAATATTGTCTAGCATACCAATCACTATATATATATATATATATATATATATATATATATATATTATTCTCACTTTTATCATTTGTATAAAAAGCTAATTGATATTTGTTGTTACTATATCCATTGATGTATCAAGCTTTGTTGTATGTATTTGTATATCGTGGTGTAACATGTTTTTTCAAAAGTGTTTTTCAATTGAAAATGTATTAAAATAATATTTTCTTAGATTTTTTTTTATTTTTAATATTAGTATATCAAAATCATCTAAAAACATATAATTAAATATTTTTTAAATGATAAGCAATTTCAAAAACATTTTAAAAAGTATGTTATAACACAAAAACAAATCCTAACTTCATTTCTAATATTAATCTCAAAAGAGTTGTCCATTTCTAATACTAATCCTATTGTTTTGAAACAACACTTGTAAAATCCTTGGCCCATAAATGACACAACAAAATTAATCAAAGATTCGTTAATATTGCATTTGTGGTGATTTGGAAGGAAAGATTGGAGAAAAATAAGAAAAGAGAAATATGTTTTTTTTTATCATCATATTTATTTAGTTGTTTTTTACTAGGAGTAGATTTCTTAGAACTAGAAAAGTAATATTAATTAAAAAGGTTCAATTACAAAAGATGAAGGATAAAATTGAAAACTCAGCATTTTATTTTATAAGAATTAAAATATATTTTATCCCATTAAATGATTAAAAAAAATTGTAACTAAAGCAGGGAGTCAAATATTAAAAGTTCAGAAAAGAAATAGATAACTTTAAGGACATCAATGCACGATTGGGGGGATTTTGTCAATATTGTCGGATTGGATCTTTTAATTCTTTGTAAGATCGTGCGATCCAATTAGGTTTCTTTTTTCGATCAAGCGATCTATATCGAATACTCACCCAATTTAAAAGGGCATGAATACATACTACTTACTCCCTACCCTTTATAATTTATTAATGAATCTTTCTAATTTATTAATGGATTTTTCTAATATGTACATTAAGGGTACTTCTTGTTGTTATTGTTGTGATTATAAATGAAAGTAACTTAATAAATGTAAATAGAATGTTTTAGTTTTTATAATTAATAATATTAAATTTTGAATTATGATTTTAATAGATTATTATTTTAGGTTATTTTGTGTCTGTTTCAACTAAAAATACTTTGTTACTTATATTCCAGATTTAAAATTCTAAATTTTCATTATGATTCTAGATTTGTAACTTCAGACTTATAGCAATGTCAAAATATAATCCAATACTAAAATGGTAATCAAATACTTTAATACATTGAATGTTAATAAGAACTTTAATAATTCAAGATCATAAAACTTACATTTATAGGATGATTTTTGTTTTGATTACAACTATGTACTAGAATGCCTTGAAAAAAGAATACAAACTGATATTTTTGATGTTTTTTATTTTTCTTTTGATAATGAAAATTACAAACCTATTAAATTATAAGCCTATTGATTATCGCCAATAAGTTACTTGCTTAAGGTTATTACCTACTAGCATACAGGTTTTCAAGTTCCTGCAAACTTGATTAAATTATAGTGCAATTGTTACTGATTAATTTTGATGAGTTGTTGTTGTGTGCTTTCTTCTCCTTTTGACCTTTTTTAAATAGAAAAAATTATAGAAAACATTCTTCTTGATTTTAAAGATGTGCGACTTCAACTACTTCTTTTCATTCCCCTACATACGATGTCAGTTTTCTTTGATAAATTTGAATTGTCTCTGCTTTGTATTCTAATATTTTTTCCACTTGATTCAAACTTTGTTCTCCCTTATATAATAGTAGTTGAACTGATAACCAAATCATGTTCTTTTTAATTTGGTTTAATTTTTGTTATACACTTATCAAGTCTACCCTTCTTTAAATCTATCTTTCTTGTTTTTTTTTAATTTTATTGTATATCACTTATTCCCTCATTAAATATCCCATTAATGACCTATTTATATTTAAAAGAATGGGAATTAATGGGTAATGTGACCGTTGTTGTTGTTGTTATCTGTTTATTAATTTAAATTTCAAACTCATTCTTTTAAAAGCTTCTTGAAAATCAATTAAATGTTCTATAAATTTATGTGATATAATGATCACATCGTCAATATAAACTTCCAAATTATGACCAATTAAATTATAAAAGATTGTATTCATAGCCATTTGATATGTGTCTCTGCATTATTTAATTTAAAAGGCATAATTATCCATGAATAAGATACAACTGAGCCAAGGCATGTAAATGCAATCTTATGAATATCTTCTTCTACAATAGGAGCTTGATTGTAACCAGAATACCCATTAATCATAGAAAATATTCTATACTTTTCTATTGCATTTATGAATACATAATAATTGGCATTAGATACTCATTTTGGGTGTAGCCTTATTCAATTCTCTAAAATCAATGTAGACTTTAGTCTTATTATTTTTCTTTAAAACATGAACTGTATTAAAAAGTCATTCTACATATCTGACTATTCTTGTGAATTTAGCTTCCATCAACCTTTGGACTTCTTCTTTAACATTGGATATGAACTCTAAAGTTATTCTTCTCTGACTCTGAATCATAAGCTCAACCCCTCTATACATTAGAATCTTGAGTTCTACTAGTTCTCTAATTAGACCATACATATCTTTGTAATCCTAAGCAAATCAATTTATATTCCTTTTTAGTACCTATATTGGTGCTTGCTTTTCCTCTTGTTGTAGTTAACAACTAATACGAGTGATTTTCTTTTCTTCTTGTTCTTCAATATTCATTTATTCTAATTGATCAAGCTCTCCATATTCTCTTTTAAGTTCCTATTCTGTTGACTTATGGCGTGTCTATGAACATTCCACCTCTCTTATTTTTTTTATCTTTGATCTGACTATTTTGTTTCTTTTGCATACTATTGATTTTTTTTTCTAAATCTTAAATAATTGTAACTCGCCCTTGTGTATCCCTTCTCTTTTTTCCCTCTAATTTTGTTAATACTTGTTCTTTTGTCTAATATATTAACAATCTTTGGATAATAGTTTGGACCACTATCTTTCCAGAATTATCTTTTGCCTTTTGCTTATTCATCTAGTGAGATTTTTCTTTTCCTTACAAGCTCCTCATCTAATAAAAGCCTTGTTAGAAAATTATAGATCTCATATTCAATCTCTTTAATTTTAACAAATAAGTTTGGTTGCCCCATTCTAATTGTATTCTATTTTTCATTCTAAAATTATGTTTCTGAATGATTTATGCAAACAATAAATGGCTTATTATCTGCACGTACGACTTTAAATTTATCTCAATTTTAGAGTAAAACAATTTGGTGTAAAGTTGATGGTATACAACTATTCGCATGAATTTAATCTCTCCCTAGCAAGATATTATAACACGGGATTGCATCCACAACAAATAACATTGTTTTTATAATTGACAAACCAACTTTTAAGCTAACTCCAATCGTCCCTTGTAAAAATTCCCCAAAAAATCCACTAATTGCAAGAGTCTGGGAACTTAAAATTAATAGGATAAAGGTACATCCTATCAGTATAATTTGGATATAGTCTTTTATATGTCGGTCTATGTATTTGTTGAACTTTATATCAATGGTCTTGTTCTACTATCCCTAGAATATATTTTGGATCAACTCTAGTTAGAGGTCCATTCATTTCTAAATTATTCTTCCATCCATATCTTTTGATGATGGACTCTCATAATTGAAAAGTTATTTATTGAACTACTTCCAGCTTCATCTATCATTAAATGTTTTCTTTGGTTAACTCCTGGTTAAAATAGAGAATTAATCTTGATACTAAACATTTTTTTATCTACAAGGTTGTTTTTCATTTTGTTTGGGGTCATTCCTTCTATGATTAGACTATTTCCTTCATTTTATCATTTAAATGGTTTTTAACCTCAACTGCCATTTATTTGAAAATTTTATTCATTGTCTCTAACATAGTATAATTAAAATCAAAGATCACTTCATCATTTTCTTCTCTTATTTTAACATCTAATTTTGCATTGACATCTTCAATAGCTTTAATCATTCTTTTTTAAGAATTTTTGTTCAAGTTTTGCAATTTTTCTACTTCATGCTCTAGACTTCTTTCACCATTTTGTCTTTTTTTTAATATTTGACTTTGGAATAGCATTAGTTGGTCTCTCATTCATTATTACAATTATATTATAATTATCTTTAATCATCTTCATCTTAATTTCATGCTTTTCCTTAATTTCTTCAAAAAGACATTTATATATCTCTTTGAGTATTTTATTTGCCACTTCTACTCTTCGTTCAAAGAGTAAATATCTCTCTTCTATAGTCATAAACTTGATTCCCTTTTCATTTTCAATTTTCTCTTTTAGAAGGATTGTTTCTCTGTTTCCTTTTTCAACAAGGATATCTATTAATTTTTTTTTCTCTAGGTTTCCTGGTAATTTTGATATTTTAATGTTATAGTTTCAAAGAAACAAATTTGACACTCCCCACTATGGTTGCCACTTGTTTTGGGTTTTTTTATGATTGCCTTGACTAAGATGACTTTGTAAGTTGCATTCCATATTTAAACTTTTAGACTTTCGCTACGATTCTTGATTTGTAACTTCAAACTTATAGCAATTCCATAATATAATTTAATACTCAATAAATAATCAAATCCTTTAATACATTGAATGTAAATAAGAACTTTAATAGTTCAAGATCATTGAACTTACTTCATAGAATGATCTTTATTTTTATTACATCCACATACTTGATAAAAGAGCATGAACTAATAATTTTAGTTTGTTATGGTTTTCTTTTGGTAATGAAAATTGCAAGCCTACTTGTTATTGCCTACAAGTTACTTACCTACTAGTTATTGCCTACAAGTTACTTACCTACAAGTTTTCTTTTGGCCTGTCTACCGATTATTGCTTACATATTCTTGCCTACTAGCAAATAAGTTTTGAAGTTCTTGCAAAATTGATTGAAATACAGCAATGTAATTGATGTGATTTGTTTTGTTGAGTTGTTGTGTGCTTTCTTCTCCCTTTGACCTTCTTTAAAGAGGAAAGACAGTGTAAGATAACCATCCATTTTCTTCATTCTTCCTAATTTTAAAGATAAATACTTCTTCATTCCTCTACATACCATGTCTGTTTTCCTTAACAGATCTAAATCAACTCTACTCCATGTTTATTTTCCTTGACAAATCTATATTAACTCTACTTCTTATTCTAATTTCCCTTCTCACTTGATTCAAACTTTGTTTTCCCTTGTATAATAATATTTCAGCTCATAACCAAATCCTAGTTCAGCTCATAGCCAAAATACTGTTCTTCGTAATTTAGTTTGACTTTTGTGACACTCTTATCAAGTCTACCCTTTCTTAAATCTATCTTTCTTATCTTTCCTAGACTATATAACAATTAGATTATGAAAGTAAATCCATTCAATTATAAAAGTGAAAATATTTCATTTATTATCAATTAAGGAGAACATATATTAGAAAGAAAAACCCTTTTATTAATG
>Ga0325405_1006323_pt1 | contig 11970 bp, 5 predicted proteins | sample PopdelMetagenome_21_FD_205663 | JGI IMG/M metagenome (GOLD analysis project Ga0325405, IMG submission 205663) | Populus deltoides microbial communities from Bellville, Georgia, United States - Xylem-Control-R2 | ecosystem: Host-associated > Plants > Phyllosphere > Stem > Wood/Secondary xylem...
AATCCATATATGTAAATAGTCACGTGTGCATTATTTCTTATTAGCCTAGTACCTTTTCATTGGGCTTCTAAGCCTTTAGGATCCCATTTCTCTTCTTACTCGTTGAATAAATGTCTCATGATTTTTCTATTCCAGAGAAAAGAATTCATTTTATATATCCCAATTTATATGTATTTGCTTCATAGAAAAATACTAAAAAAATTAATTAAAAAAATAAAAAAAATAAGTTGAAACCCACTTTGTGTTTGAATCGGAACATTCAAATATAAAAAGTTAGCAACACTAGGAAGTTTAAACTGCAAGGGTTGAAATGGAGCACTTATGAATCTATAGGGACTAAACACAACTTACTCTTTAGCCCCATCTCATAGCAACAAATAAATACTCAATCAACCATGAGGGGTGTAGCCTTACTAGTCAGGCTCTAGATTTGCTTCCTAAAGGTTATTAATTCGAGTTTTACAAACTTCAGGGACCATTAAAGGTTTACATGGTCTTTAACTTCAAGACCCGTTGGATTAGTCGAGGTGCGCGTGAGCTGGCCTGGACACCTATGTTAATAAAAATAAATAAATAAATACTCAATCGAACTTTATGATATTTTATGCACTTACCACATTTTTTGCCACTTGCTTAACTCCCATCGGTATGGAGTATGGTTTCTTAGCTCATCTTTCAATTCATAATGGGAAAATTTTCATGTATCATTAGTGAAGTGATGGAAAACAAAAGACCTGAAATCAGAGCGTCTATTTAATGATTGATATTAAAAAACAATCTATGTTTATTTGCTTCGTAGACCAGGACAGAAAAAATTTATGGCTCCGCCCTTCCCCCCCCCAATGCATGCAAATCTCAATGACCTCTTTCCAAATCCCAAAACACCTACACCACTCCAAAAACCAATAATCAAACCATTGTTGATGGAAAAACCATCACCAATGAACTCTATCTTCGAGAGGAACATGTTGACAACAAGTTCGGTCTTTTTAGTGCTTAGGATGTGGACGACCAAATATTCTTTCTCAACTTGATGTTTTTCGGTGATTTTCTATCTCTTCTTAACCTTGAGGATGAAAAATGACCATAATAAAGTTTGGGATAAAAAAATTAAATTTTAGGACACCAAATTTAATTTTAACCAAGTCAATTAATTGAAATTAGGGGGAAAATCGCAAGCAAATTAGAGTTTTGGGGTCAATTAGGGGGCAAATTAAAAAATTTCACAGCCAAGAATCAATCTGCAAAAAGCGTCAAACTATAGGGGCTTAATTGATTGAAACCGAAGGTGAAATTGAAGAAATTAAAAGTTTAATGGTCAATTAAGAGCTAAATTGAAGAAATTCGAGACCAAGGATCAAAATGGAAAAGACGCTGAAATTCATGGTTAAAATTGAAGTTTTTTAGGGATTAAATTGCATTAAATCAATAGTTTAGGGTCAATTATGGGTGCAATTAAAATAAATTGAAAGTTAGAGGACTAAATTGAACTTTGACCAAAATCCCTAATTTAAGACAAAATGGCCTCGTTTTGAATTAAAAAAAGAACCAAACGGCGCGTCGTCTAGTACTGTTTCTTGTTTTCTTCAGTTTTTGCACGAAAAAATGCCTAAGTGGCTACTTTTCAAGTGCATTTAATGCTTCATATCTCCACCAAATTTGACAACACTTGAACCAAAATAATCACATGACATTTCTCTATAACCAAGTATGGTTCATTCACGCCGATTGACATCACAACAGCTAGAGGTGAGCAAACCACCCAAAACATTGATTAAACCGAGAAAACCAGAAAAAAACCGAACCGAAAAAAACTGATTAAAACTTTGAAAAATCCAGCCAGTTCGGTTCGGTTTTGGTTTTATAAGCAAAAAACCGAAAAAACCGAACCAAACCGAAACCGGAAAAAAATCTAGCCGAACCGGAAAAACCGAGCCAAATTGGTTTGAACTGGTTTTTTCCCTAAAAAAACCAAACCGAAATCGGTCGGTTTGACCCGGTTTTGGTTTTTTTTTAAAAATCAGTTTGGTTACTTTTTTTGATAAAAACCGAACCGAAAATGATTACCCTTAATAGTAGCCACGGCGCCAGCATAAAGTTGTCAACTCAAGCAGCCTTGCATTGTCAAATTTGACAATTCATGGTGCCTACTTTGAACTAATGGCTAGAATTTTTCCTTGGTGAAGACAAGATTACCCACTTTTATCCCTTATAAATAGGGGTGGATTTAATGGTCTGGGCATGAAGAAATGTGGGTCCAAAGTTGACCAAAAACCAGCCCCTCCCTTCTGTTTTTGCCATTTTTTCTCTCCTTCTCTCTCTTTGTCGGCCCTCAGCTCATCGACTAATGCCACCACCAGCTCATCTGTTACCAGCTCCACCATAGGTAGCTAGCTCGGCCACTAGGAGCCACTATCGATACCTCTCTCTCTCTTGCAGACCTTTTTCTTTTTCTTTTTCTTTTTCTTTTTCTTTCTCCTTCTCCTTCTGCTAGAGGCGACTAGCACCGCCAGAGAGGCAACCGTCCTCTCCACCAGCTCCACTGCTAGACCACCGCCAACGCTCCCTAGCCTAGGTAGTCTTTCCCCTTCTCTTCCTTTTTCTTCCCCCCATCTTCATCACCCTGCATGTAGAACGAGAATTCGTTCTGCATGCGGGGTGCAAAATAATTAACCCTAGCTTCGAGTCGAACCAGTTCTGGCCTAGCCCAAACCAAAAAAAGAAAAGGTATGTTGGGCCAATACCGGCCAAACCCCTTTTTGGGCTGATACCGACCTAACTCTTCGAGGCCGAGATCAACCCAATCTTTCTTCGGTTGAATCTGGCCGAATTAGTTGAGCCGGCTCGACCTATATATTTAATAATATTTAATAATAATAATAATAATAATAATAATAATAATAATAATATAACAATATATATTATATATTAAAAAAACCAAAAAATTCTATGGGGCATTTCAAAATATTTCTATTTTTCTCACGTGTTTTTCTATCAATTTTGCTTAATAATGGGTTATATTTTGACATTGTAAAATATAAATTTGGTATAAAAATACTTGGTTTTCTTTGAAATATTTAAAAAAAATTCAAAACTTTTAAATTAATTTTAATTTTCAAAAAATAAAAAAAGAAATAAAAAAATATTTTGTTTTCATATATACGACCAAATCCTAAATAGTTTTCCAAGCATATTTTCAAAAACAAATTGCATATTTCTCATGTTTTAAAAAGCAAAGGAAAAAGGATATCGTAATCAGTTTATGATCATCCATTAGGATTCGACCAAAGTATCAAAATCCATTTACCAATCATTTTTTAAAGTCTAGATGTAGACTTTAATATCTGTGGGGTGTAAAACTACACAATAGAGTACACCCTTAGGTATTAAAGATACAAGGTGTAAAATAAACACGATGCTAAAATTTAAACTTTAGAACGGTTATGATTAAACTCGATGAGGTGGAGACTCTCTCACGAAGGGAGATCTGCCTTAGACCTTAGAAAAGACCGGTGAATAGAAACCCAACTTAGAAAAACAATCAAACAACAATGCAGCTTACTTTAGATAGGGTGCACTAAGGGTGATGCGTCTTCCCCTTGCATAACCAGTCTCTTACCTAGACTCTCGCAAGCCATAGGTTCCTAGTAACCATAATACTAGTTGGCGACTTCTGAACTTTAATCATAATCTTGATTAAACCCAAACTTTTTCCTTCTTAACAACAATACCTCTTCAGGAGCCATGAAAAGCTTGTTAGTACCCCGATGTCGCACCTGTGAGAACCATGATCCTTAATTTTTGATTAATTTCAAATTGTGTCATTACTAAATATAATAAAATGCCTAGTTTTTTTTGGGAATGAAGAGGTGACAGATGTCTTTTTATCGTCTCCTTGAGTTAGACAGGGATACCCCCTATATATATTCGAAAGATTAGCTCATGATCTAGTGGTTCGACAAGGATTATGGAAGCCTATTCAGTTATCTAAGAATGGTCCCCAGCTTTATCATTTGTTGTTTGCGGATGACTTGCTCCTTTTCGCTAAAGCATGAATGGATCAAGTTCCGATCATTAAAGCTTGCTTGGAGTCCTTTTGTGCGGTTGATCAGATCATTCACCCCAGAGTCTGTTGATTAATTGGACAAGAGTAAAGATAGAGTCCCATTCTACATGTCAATATCGACAACAAAGAAATTTATAGTAAAAGGAAAATCTATCGACTTTAATTATAAATTGTGAGGGTTTAAGTCCCTCTATCCCCAAAAAAGGGCCCACTCGACTCCCTAATTATTTATCTTATTCTCTCTTTTTGTTAACGGTTCAAAATTCGTTAACGGTTAAAAAAGTATGTAATAGTCTACAATAAAAAAAAAATGGTGAATCTAAAACTCAAGGAAAAAGTTCTTTTTAATAAACATACATTCTTTTTTTTCCTTTACCATCCCTATAGTTTTTGTAATTTCAATGTTGGTCCTAAAGTTCATTTTCTTTACATTTATGTCCCTGAGTTTAAAAAATAAGAGAGAAAATCGCATAAACAATAAGAAGAGAGAAAATCATCGGTTTAGCCACTTTTCGACTATGAAACTCGTTATTAATGGTGTTAATAGGTTCTATTTAATGAGGGGAGTTTGATTGTGTTGGTTTTTTTCTCTAAAAATCCATGAAAAAAAATTGAGTTCAATTTAGATTTTTTTTTTGAATGATTTTAGGCTTATGTGGTGGTTTAGAATGGGTTTTATAGTGTTTTTAGGTGAAAATAACTTGAAAAATGAATTTGAGATTCAAAAAACTCCTCCTCTAATTTTTCAACCACCACAATGGTAATTGAAATCTAGGTTAGTTCCCAATAGATGACAAGATGCTTGCTTTAAATCTAATAAAGGGTGAACGACTTATTGTCCTCCCTTTAAAAAAAAAAGACTCAAGCACATGGGTTTGCCTCAAACCCATGCGTTTGGGCTTTTTTTTTTATCTTTTGATTTTTTGTTAATTTTATCTTTTAATATTAGATTTTTGTTTTTCAATCTTATTCTTAATATTTGATTTATTTTGAATTGATTTTTGTATTTTTATTTATCATGTAATAAAAAAAAATTGAACCTAATGGAGTTCGTGACCTTAGTCATAGATTTGACAGGTTATCTTGAGTGAACAAGGGTTTTTTTTTTTTTGGACATGCCAAGTCAACATGATCTTATCAGGACAACTCTTGTAACGCTTTGAAATTTGACAACATTGCATGATACTTTGAACCTTAAACTTAATGAAAAACAAGGTAATTTATTTACACACATAGCTCATCGCACTGCATAAATCATACTATTATGATTTGTGTCACTTAATTCCTACCAAAATTTTAGCAGAGTTTCCTCTGCCCGAATCTCTTTACAATTTTTCTCTTCACCTTAAAACACCTATACATCTCATCTCAACTAAGTTCACATTCATTTAACATCCATAATCACAATTAGGGCCTTAGGCTCTTCTATCAACAATTACAATCATAATATTACATATGAATTTATCTTCAAGCATATTAAACTCATGTATAATAACATTTCATTAAAGATTCATTTATATCATGTGAGGCTCTAAATTCACTAGTTATAATTTCCAACAATAACATCATGTACAAGAGGAAGAATAAAAATGCATAACTACTACCTAATGATATCTCAAAAAAACTAAAGCACCGTGTCAAATAACCATACCTAAAGATATAACCTGCAGAAACACATTTCATATACAATATCTATTACAGTATAACTAAAAGCACCAGTATAGATTTATCATATCATTTTGAGAAAGTCCACTACATTTCATAAGCAACACATAGTATTTTAAGATCATCTACTTCCATACACATTGTATAACCTCTCATTATACAAATAAGTTACTCCTTTTCTTCTTATTTGAATTCTTATCTTTTAGTTACTCATTGTCTCATACCAACCCCTTTTTATTATTTTCAAAGATTCATATCTGACCCCTGTGACTAGGTTTGATTTGTTACTTAATATTGGCTCTTGCCCCAAAGGCATATTATATGGGCACATTTTCTATGACTTTATTAGTGGCGTCGTCAGTGGGAACTTGAACAAAAAGCTTATTAATTCCCTTTCAACCTCTACAAATAATTTCCATAGTTGATAAGACTTTAGTACATTGAAGATTAACTGATCCCCTTACAGAGACTTCAGTTCCCCTGGGTATCCAACAACTCTACCACCAAATACAAGTACTCAACAACGATGTTTTAGCCATAGAGAAACAACTTTGCTCTTTTCAGTACAATCAATAGCAAAGTCAATCCATAACATTAGATGCATAAAGACAACTCTGATTTTAGGAAGAAACTAGACAAAACAATATGTTAAGTAGATATCATACTTTAACTCTTCAAATGAGAAAACACTCATCAGCAAATCCAAGCCACAAACATGGCTATCTGCATCAATCTTTTTTCTAAGTCTTGGTTTTCTTATTCGCATGCTCCCCATCAGAAAAAACCTAGACGCGATGTGTACGAGACTACACCAACTTTTACACGTCATTCCCCCAAGTTGAAGAGTCTTTATTTTATCATGAAGTGTTATACACTCACCTCACTAAGGATTGTGTTAATGTAAATGCCAATTTAGACAATTATGATGGCCTTGCTGATCCTAGAAAACACGTACAAAAAGTTAGAAACATATTAAAGCTAGTGACAATAGAGAGTGATGTCATGTGCAAGATTTTCCCTATAACTTTCCATGAATCTGCTAGGGTGTGGTATCGTAGCTTTAAATCTGGCTTCATTCTAAGTCTTTATGATTTCTGTGTAAAGTTCATCTCTCATTTTAGCACCAACAATCCTTTTAAAAAGAGCACACATAGCTCTTTACCATCACTCAATGAGATGATAAAAACATGAGGGCATATCTCTAGAGATTCAACAAAGAAATACTAAGTGTGAAGGATCTTTTTGAGTTTATCTCCATTGAAACCCTAATCAATGATGTCTACAACTATTCCTAATAGGAAAGGTTATAACACTTCCTAACAAAAATCTTCTTAACATCAAACACGCGATGAAAAATTACATCAGAGTGCAAGAAGTTAGTGTTACCAGATAAAGCCATCCACGCTTCTATACACAAGAAGAGTCTCTACCATGACATCAATCTCCAATAAGAGCATAAAAAAACACCAAGGAGCACATCCATGATTTTTTGATATTTTTTAATATTACGACCACACCTCTCATAATGATACTTAATGAGATGTTGGCTGGTATAAAGGGAAAAGACTTTCTGCAATACCTACCTCTAATAAAATATGGTTCAAACATAAGGAACCCCAACAAGTTCTGTCTCTATCACCATAACTGTAGATATGACATAGAAAAGTGTCTTGCACTTACAATAGAGATATAAATATTGATCTCCAAATAGTACCTTCAATAATTTATTAAAAAAAAGATACAATATGAACAAATAGAAAACAATCTTCGTGATGTACTTCCTCATATAAGATAAATCTCAGAAATTATATCTCTATTATATTTTAAATTTTTAAAAAATAATAATAGTGTATCTTTATGTCTTCAAACACAGAAGATCTCCATGAAATTTATGTGAAAAAGTCTTCATTAATCTCTATTATGTCACTAGGTCCCCGTGATCAATTTTCCCTAAGTCTAGTGATCAATTGTGTTTTAAATCCCTCTGACCACGCGTCTATAAGTCCTAGTGACCAAGTGACTTTAGGTCCTCTAACCAAGGTGAGTATAGGTCCCTGTAACTACTGTTTCTAGGTTCAGCGACCAATTTTATCTAAAAAATCTTGGATCTTTCTCTATAAATTATTGATGAAAATATCTCATAAATTCACCAAAAATGACAAACATTTTAAAGCATACAACATTTTTGTGCAAGCATAAAAAAGGTAAAATTTTACATTGTAAATATTTTCTCTCTTCTTTAGATGGTTAAAGTCTTCCAAACATATATGTTTACAAGACTTTGGGGGGAAATGATAATACATAAAAAAAAATGTTGTTGGCTAAGTTAGGCCCAAGCCTTAACAAAGTCATACAATGCTCGATTGGGTCGAGCCCCACCAAGCTCACTTCGGCCAGGCCTTAACTTAGCTACACGAGACTCAATTGGGTCGAGGCCCAATGGAGCTTCACGAGACTCGGTTAGGCCGTGGGCCAACGAGGCTTGATCTTCACCCATTCAAACTCGAGCTGGTTTTTCTAGCCTAAACAGATTTTCAAGCCTATATTTTCTCTCCTCTCTCTCTCTCTCTTCTCTTGCTCTTTTTTATTTTACCACCTGTACAAGCCACAAGTTCAGCTAAATGCCACTTTTCATAATAGGCTATTCCAAATATTTTTCTAGACATTTTTCAAAGCTAGATAGTCTCAAGTTTAGTGAGAGAGATGGGAGTGGATGATTTCATCTCGATAATACAAAAAAACACTAAGCTAATCTCTTCGCATAGAAAACACACAGAGAACACAAATCTCTTTTCTACTAAAAAAAATATATCTTTTATCTTCTTGATTTTTATGATTGTCACTTGAGCATCCAAAACTCAAATAATAACTTAAGCATCAGAGTGTCTCGTATTCTAACAGGGACTTATTTTACACATACAACTTTAGGCCCAAAAATCATTAGCCAAAGAAAGTCCATTCTTGTAAAGTTTTTATATGACTTTATTAGTTCCATTTTATTATTATTATTCATAGTTGTTTGTTATCCTTGCTAGCACTTCAATTTCACACACACACTCCTTGATTTCCCCTTTCATAGTTCTTTGTCCTTTATCTTTTTATTAATGACTCAATTGTGCATGATTCACCTTTTATACTTATTGATGTCTTAAGACAAATTTTTTCCCCTTATTTTCTTCCTTCATGAACCCTTAAAATCATATGTTTTTTAGTTGTTGTTCCTATAGTATTATGCGACCAACACTAGAATATGAGGAACTAACTAGTCATTGTCTAATTAAGTAACAATAAATTAAAACCTCGCAATGAATAATTAATAATATAATAACTTTTACACTTTAAAAAACTTTTTGATAATACAATTGCAATGTAATATTCTTAATTTCCTAATAAAATCAATTTAGTTATCTATTAGTTTTGTACCTTTTTCTTAAATAACAAACAAATTTATATGCAATGAAAATATTACGCATTTAATGTATGTACCAAAATTACGTGGTTATTTAAATATAAAGAAGTGGAAAGGAAAAGAGAATCCTAAAATTAAAAACAAAAAAACTTAAACCTGCTTATTTTTTTTTTTACCGTGGAGCAAGACTCAGTGCACTATATTTGCTACAGGGCACTAACATTCTTGCCCTCCATGTTTACAAGGAAAAGGTTGAATTCTTGGAGGGGGGCTAGTTTTTTCATTGGGTTCAATTGGCATTACCAATTTGTATAGGCGTAAATCGGTCTCTTTATATTTTTATTGCATAATAGAATTCCAAATCTACCTTTTAAAACAAAAAAAAAATAACTTGGGGAAAAGGATGTTTTTGGTTTTTTTTAAAATGTATAATTACTTACTTATCTTTGTAAATTGTTTTCTTCAACTTGGGTCTGGGAATGTGTTTGTCATTTCAAATTGGCTTTTCTATAATTATCAATTAGAGATAGGGCCAATTGGATCTTTATATATATATATATATATAAAGAAAAAATTGTTTGTATGTGTGTTCAAGTGGGAAGAATATATGCCATTTAGGCAACGTGTTTGGGTTCCTCCAATAGTCAAACACTATTTTTCACAACGATGTATAAAGTGGTGTATTAAGATCTTTATAGTGGTTGTGCGTGTGGCGGTGACGAACGAATGGTTTGTCTCTAATAGACTCTTTTTTTTTTTATCTTTTCCTCCCTTCTTTTCTCTCTTCTCTCTTTGGCAAAGTACGACAAAGTAAAAAAGTTTCCTTTTATTTGTTTTATGTAAATAAATTGGTTCTTATTCTTTTGATTTTTATATATTTTGTTTTTTTAATCTTTTATAGGTTAGTTTTTTTTTTCAATTTCACCCCTCATCATTTAATTTTATTTAGTTTTTATTTCAAATTTGGTTCTCATTCTTTTAATTTTTATCTAGTTACTTTCTTCTTCTTTTTTTTATTTTTTGTAGGTTTTTTTTTTAATTTCGCCCCTCATCATTTGATTTTATTTAGTTTTTATTTTAAATTTGATCTTCATTATTTTGATTGCTATTTATTTTATGTTAATCATTTTTCCTAACTTAATTTTTATTTTCAATTTCATTCCTCAACATTAAGAATTGCAATTTAATATGAACCTGATAGATACCGCCTCACCCCGCCCCGAACAAGTTGGTTTTTTTTTTATGGTTGTCTTACCAATAAGTAATGAATGTGGTATAAATATTATCAAAACATAATCGAAATCCGCCCGAACCAAACCTGAAATGTATATTTATATTATACAAATACATTCGTAGAAAATTTAGATTTGTTGTAATACAATGTGAGATGTATGTATGTATGTATAATGTTTTAATTTTATAGATTAATAATTTGATACACACACTTCAAAATTCAAATTTATATTTTAGTTCATTTATTTTTTATCTAATAATAAATAATAGTTAGATAATAGATATCCATAAGGATAAATAATTTCATTTCTCAATATTATAGATGACAATTTAATTTGAACTTGATGGATACCGATCCGCCTTGAACATGTCATTTTTTTATGGTTACCTTACCAAATATGTAATATATATATATATATATATATATATTATCAAAACTGACCCAAAACACGATCGTACTTAACATGAAATGTATATTTTTATTATATAAATATATTTGTTGAACGTTTATATTTTTAATACAATATCATAAGGTGTGTAATCTTTATAATTTTATAATTTAATACACACACACTCTTCAAATAAACATATTAATTATTTTATTTTTTATTGAATAATAAATAATAATCAGGTGATTGATACCCATAAAAATACTCAAAACTTGATGGATAGTTTATGAATATCTAAATTTCTTATCAGACAAGTAACGAATAGGGTATGAATATTAAAAAATCTAGCATGTGAGTATTCATTGCCATCCCTACTCAACATTTGATTTCAATTTATTTTTTGTCAAATTTTATATGTTTTTTTTATTACTCTTTGTTTTATTTTAGTTCCTTTTTATTGTTTTTTTTTTCAAATTTCATCTCTTAATGTTCTGTGATTGAGAATTTACTTCATTATTTTTTAGAGTTTGCTTTCAATAAGGTTAGTTCTGAGCTCCTAACTAGGGTCACGAGTTTCAAATATTAACACAGATTGATCTCGGTCTCTTTTTAGGTTCTTTATTGATTTTTTTTTCGAATCTCATCCTTCAACGTTTGATTTATTGTGAATTGATCTTTTTATTTTTTTAATTTTCTTTATATTGGATTATCTTAATATCATGCTCATGGTCATGGGGTTAACAAGTTAACTCAATTTAACTATGTTCTTTTTTTTTTCATTGGTTTTTTTTTTAATTTTGCTATTTGACATTGGATTGTTTGATAATTGAGTTTTTACTTTGCTTTCGAAGGAATTTACCTCGGTGTTGCGGCGAGGTCACAAGTTTTGCATGATAATCTAGATGGATTTGGGTCGGGTTTTTTTACTTTTTTTTTTCTTTATCATTTTTTTTATTCATATTATCAAAATTATACATGTTTATTAAATTGGGTAATGTTAATGACCCGAGTCTCAATTTCTTTTACTTATTGAGCAATGTTTGTGTTGCCTTAACTTCACCTTTTACTATGAAAAAAAAACAGGGTCACCTCATGATGGATCACGAGCCACTCATCTAGTAAATCTCTAAACTATCCAACAATTCTTAATTGTATCCAGGATCTGTAAAGTATAATTATATTTCTCAATCAAGTACTTTACACAATAA
>Ga0325405_1006325_pt1 | contig 11965 bp, 14 predicted proteins | sample PopdelMetagenome_21_FD_205663 | JGI IMG/M metagenome (GOLD analysis project Ga0325405, IMG submission 205663) | Populus deltoides microbial communities from Bellville, Georgia, United States - Xylem-Control-R2 | ecosystem: Host-associated > Plants > Phyllosphere > Stem > Wood/Secondary xylem...
CCTTCACAGGGAAGGCAGATGAAGGTGAAGATGTGCCTCAAACAGGCACAGGAATTATAGGTGGCGTCCCTCAAACTGGCACAGGCACTGGCACTGGCACTATTGGTGGCGTCCCTCAAACAGGCACTGGCACTATTGGTGGTGTTCCTCAAACAGGCACAGGCATCGTAGATGCTGATCCGGCTGAAATTGTTGCCAAAGCGTTGCTTTGTTTCAGCGATAAATATGTAAGTTGGATCTTGGTTTTATCCACTCATGGTAGGATGCATGCAGTTGAGCCAGTTGAAATTTGTCGATCAATTATCATGGTTCCTTTACCCAGTGTTGCTTTTATGCGCCTGTTCCTGACTTGCATGTTGATATTGCCTATTAAGTTTATAGTTTTCTTTACTTTCCTCTACTGACGCGTTAAGTGCTTCGTTTCTGGGAGCTGCCTCTAGTGTAGCCTTTGTTTTCCCGTTAGCACAAAAAAACACACTATCTTACGAATTGCTTTGGCTTTTTGATTTCTTCCAAGTCTCAGTTATACAGCAGCTGCGAAGTAGCCTATAGATTGACCCAGACAGGTAAGCTTAACGTGCCTCCTGAATACGCTGATTCCTACTGCGGTGGACCATGCCTTGTAGAGACAAATTTGGTGCTCAGCTGCATTGAAAACATCATGAAACATTTTGTTTTCTATAATAAAGCCACCATAGAGGATGTCAGAGACACAATCAAGGCCGGATGTGGCTACGGTCCCGAGAGAGGTATTTTACTAGTTTATGAAGTTGCTATCTTTCTCTGATTTCCTCCGCAAAGTCATAACCTGATATTGGTGTCACCCCAAGGTAATTTTGATGTGTCCGAGCACCTTCAATTTGAAGAAAACAATGCATTGATCAAGACTGCAAACCAGATTCTGCTCGGAGTTGGCTTCATGTTCGGCGGGCATGCTTTATTGCTTTGATATCTGTGATGGTGGCGTCTGCTATCTGTGATTGGAGATTTATTGCTTTCAGTTGAGATGGTCTCAGAGATCCAGGAGACAGGATCGTTATTCTCGCTAGCTTTATGTAATAAAGAGATGTTGAAGTTATAACGCCCACCTTAATTGTGGCACTTTTAAAGAAAATAATAAGTTTATCTGTCCTGATATATATAAACAAGTAAGAGAGTAAAATGTGCAGTATTGACTGTTCTGTATGCATTAACAATTGAGATAACCAAAGCCTAGAAAGATAAAAATCTCCCATGTTACTCCTCAAAATTAGAGATTCTAAGTCATATTAGAAATACCCGGACCGTTGATTTTATTTAATTCAGATAGTGTTTTTTCTTTAATTGTGGTAGTAGATATTTTTTAATTTTTTTATTTAAAATATATTAAAATAATATTTTTTTTAAATACCAAAAACAATAACTCGAAGCAAAAAAAAAAAAAGATAATTTTTTTAAAAGAGCACGTTTTACCGTAAAAACAAACACTATTATGTCTGAAATTTTAGTGCTGGTGCTTTTCAATTATATTAGTTTTTTATTTAAAAATATATTAAATTCATTTTTTTAGGTTTTTTTATTTTTAATATATATTGATATATTTAAAAATATTAAAATATTATTAATTTAATATTTCTTAAGCTAAAAATAATTTTGAAAAGTATATGAAAGTAGAAACAGAAGCAAAACATCATCCAAATTAGTGGTTAGATTTTTTTTTTCCTGAAAATTGTTAGTTATTTTTCCTTATAAAGAAAAGTAAACCGTTGATTCTAAAATAAATTGTTCAAATTCACTTCCAATGACGGTATCATGTTACTCCAAACTTGAGAGGAGTCAAATCCCTAGAAATTAAATCATCATTATTCAACAATCCAATGACGGGTGATCTCCCACTTACGGTGGGTGATTCTTGGAGATTTTTTTCACTGAGCGAGCGTGAATATTGCTGATGATAGCTATGATTTAGTGCTTTATTTTAAATACTTGTTTAAAAATAAAAATATATATTTTAGAATTTTAGAGATCAAATTAAAGTTTTTTGTGCTTTTTGAATAGTAAAAACAAAAAAGTATTTAGTTTTATAAAACCATAATAAATAAAATACTGTAGGGAAAAAATTAAAAAAAAAGAAGAGTAAGTTTGATCAATTACATCATAGAGCACAATCCACAATGCAGTTGTTTATAGTTGTATTTTAGTTTCTTTTTAAATTAATTTTATTTGAATGAGCTTTTCATATAATCATAAAAAGCATAAAATTGGATATAAAGAGCAACCCCAACGAGCCCCTTAGAAAAAGTACAAACTACCCTTCCCGCCAAATCTTTTTTCTGTTACACACAATCGGTAAAAATGCACAGAAACAACTAAAATCAACCATGATATAAACAAACCGGACGGGGACTCCCTCCCTTCAACTCTTTCTCGTTAACACTTCCATGGCACCTTTCAAGAACCTTTTCGCCACTTCCATTAACATCTCAAGAACCCTATCTTTCCCTTTACCAAGATCAAGAACCCACCGTTTAGCCATTGCCCTTCTCCTTCTTTCGTTATTCTTCTTCTCCTCTACATCACTAACCAACCAATTGCCGTCTTTTTTGACTGCATCTTCTCTTGCTTCTAGCATTCTTTTTGCAGCAAACTATATTTCTCCGTTCTCTTCAATCACATCTTCAAGAACATGTTTAGTCTCTGACTCAACCGATAACTGCACACTCTCTTCTGTTACTGCAATGGAGAGAACTCGCATGAATCCAAGAAAAGAAGAAGAAATTGATGATGTTATTGCAGGCCTTAGTTCTTGCGATATATTTAATGGGAACTGGGTTCTTGATGATTCTGATCCTATTTACCAACCTGGGTCTTGCCCTCTTTTAGATGATGCCTTCAACTGTTTCAATAACGGAAGGCCTGACTTGGACTATCTTCGATATCGATGGAAACCTCATGGATGCCACATTCCAAGGTCTAAAGACAGATTCACTTGGTTTCTTTTAATTTTCACATGAGTTGTGCTTTTCTGTATGTGAGTATTATTGTGGGTTTGTTGGATTGTGCAGGTTTGATGGGAGACAGATGTTGCGAATGTTGAGAGGGAAGAGAATGGTGTTTGTGGGGGACTCGTTGAATAGGAATATGTGGCAATCTTTGGTATGTGCATTGAGAGAATCAGTGGAGAATAAGAGCAGAATCTTTGAAATTGAGGGTCGGCGAGAGTTCAGGACTAGAGGCTTCTACTCTTTCAACTTCGTAGTGAGTTAAAGAAAATCTAGTTTTGTTAATTCTATCAGTTAATTGCTGTTGGTTGTACTACTATCATTCATGTCCCTTCAGTCCTGTTAGGCTCTCCATGCATTGCTCACAATGGCTCCTGTAATTAATTCATCCATTTCTGATTGCCAGAGACCTCCTCTATGCTCAATCTCTTTTGTTAGTGATTAAGGTAACACATCTGAATAATGGGGTTTATCATTAGCACCACAGTAATCAGGTCATTACAGAATCTCCTAGTAAGCAAATCTATCTCTAAGTGTTTATTATAACTGGAAATGTCAGCACACTTCATTGGAACCGTGTCCAAATCTGCATGTTCTGGTGGGTTAATTTAAGATGCAAAGCCTGCAATATTGCATCTGCAAAACCATGGGCTTATCCTCACCAATACTCTTTACTCTGGCTTACAATCATCCAACCACAAATCCCTCCTACTGTGTTTTTCGACTTCTATAAAATGCTGTAGAAAGTCGAAAGAAGTTTTGAAGTTGCAGAGTTAAACATCTGACTGTGCTCTTCCTATGATGCAGGATCATAATTGCTCAATAGACTTTGTAAAATCGCCATTCCTTGTTCAAGAATGGCGAAGCTCAGACAGGCGTGGAAATCGAAGAGAAAGACTCAGGCTTGACATGATCCAAACCCCTTCTTTCAATTACCATGATGCTGATATAATCATCTTCAACACCGGTCACTGGTGGACGCACCAGAAAACATACAGAGGGTAAGCTCTCCATTAATTTCAAGATTTCGCATGATTTATAAGCAAATTCGTAACCCTAAACCCTCTAAAGTCATCATCATAATCAACATTTTATTACCTTTACCATTGAAAATTAATATGCTAATAATATTTTGTCATTTTATATTCCAGCAAAAATTACTTCCAAGAAGGCAGGAAAGTCTATAACAGGCTAGAAGTAAATGAAGCTTATAAGAAAGCTTTATGGACATGGGCAAAATGGGTTGATTCTAACATCAACAGAAGCCATACCAGGGTCTTCTTCGGTGGATACTCGGCTTCTCACTTCAGGTAAACAAGAAAATACAACTGCAAATTATTCCTGCTACCACCCTTGGTTTCACAAATCTTGTACATTAGTTGATCAAGTGTCTTACATGGTAACACTGCTAATTCTGATTTTTCCATATCAGGCTTATCGAATTTTCTTTTTGTGGCATGGCAGGAAAGGGAAATGGGATTCAGGTGGGCATTGTCATGAAGAGAGGCAGCCTGTTACAAACGACACTCTACTTAAACCATATCCATTGATGATGAAGATTCTCGAATCTGTTATATCAGAGATGAAGACGCCAGTTTTTTACCTCAACATTACCAGAATGACAGGGTACAGAAAAGATGGGCATCCTTCGGTTTACCGGAAACCTAATGTCCATCAAAGAATTCCTGGGATTATCCAAGATTGCAGCCATTGGTGTCTTCCCGGTGTTCCAGACTCCTGGAATGAGCTTTTCTACGCCACTTACCTTTTATCACATCATGATTTGTCAAGCAACCACTAGACCGACACTTGTGGTAGTTCATGTTGTCCAACTGATAAATAGTGTAAAAATTCAAATGTCTTACACAATCTTGTAGCAGTTAAACCGTGACCCTTGTAGATAGAGAAGATGAAATGCGAAAGAAAGCTTGAAGTTGATTGTTTTTAAGCTTTACTTTCTCGAACTTGTTAAAAAAAACATTATTCCTTTATTAGACAACAGGTGTGAACACCAACACAACAGTAAAGACCTTAATAACCGGCACAATTTCTTTAGAGTGGTGGACTTTAGAGTGTGTTCACTGTCCGACTAGAATCCCACCAAATGGAAGGCATTGGCCTGGGATAATAATCGACTGTCCTTTCCATCCTGCTCTATAGGCATTGAAGATTTAAATCCTACCATTTATTGCATATCATTTTCAGTTATCAGTAGGAGCAACGCATGAAACGTTCTAAGGGTTTTTAACCTTCGCTCTCAAAGTATTTGATAAGAACAATGATTGTGCATGATCTCTAAACAATCGAGTATTACATAGGTTCCAGAAGGAAACTTGTATATTTGCTTGTGCTTGATTTGAGGGAGCCTGAGAGTGCGTGGGTTAATAATCTATGAGTTTGCAAGGTACAAAACGCTGGTTACTAACATCACGGCCATGGCGAGGCAGTCCCCTGAGAATTTGGGTCATCTGTGTCGTGAAGATTGGCATGAGGAATGTTTTATGACCTGCCATGCTGGCTGCAAGTTGCAAAGGAAGGGCAGAGATGGCCACATGGTTTCACACTTTTTAATGTCATTTGGATGCTTTACTTTTCATTATAATTAATTTAATGACAATTAATGTGATTGGATTTTTATTTTTATTAATATAAATGTTTGGGATAATTTATGTTTATTTTGACTAATTTTACAAGTTCTAAAATTAACAATCATATAAATCTTAAGTTACCATTAGGAGTTTTCTATTTTACTTGTACAAGTCCATAACAAATCTTTTGAATCAAAGATGAAGAATTATTTGGTTTGTCTTAAACCAAAGGATTTTTTTTTTGGCATTCACTTCATTATTATTTTCTTTAAAGACGATATTTTTCTTTTTCCTTTTTATTTTTTTGTCGTCATACTTCTTTCCAAAATAATTTAGTACACCATGCTCAAAAAAGTTATTGCAATGAGTTCCCTAAATGTCAAATTTTATATTTTATTTTTATTCAGTGGATTTTTTTTACGAGTATGTACTATGTATGCAGTGGTTTGCAATGAAGCCATGTTAGCTGGTTTGTTTTTTCTTATCCATAAATGCTTCAACATCTCTTGAATTTTCTCAAGGATTAGCAAGTACCCGCGCTTTATACCTCCACAGAACGAGCGTTTCCTGAGATACGCATTTCATTGATAAAATACAAAACTAGATGCTTAATTAGAAGACTTTAGAAAGTTCATGCACTTGTCTTGTAGCAGAAAAACTTCATAGACTGATCAGTGGAATAAGAGAATTGGTTTTATAAAATGGAGCTCAAGTGATGATCTCAGTTGAACCAGAGTTCACATTTTATGTATTTATAGTCTGAACATTCATAAGCTGGCTCCTCCAATCCTCGATCTACAAGTTATGAACACTCTCATCGATTCACAAGCCAATAAATGAAGCAAATAATTAAGAATCTTATGAACATCCCAAGAAAAACACACTTGGGGATCTCCCTCGTACAATTCTAACGAAGCACAACCACTAGGTGTTTGTTCTCCACAAGCACAGCCACCATACAATTTCCCCAATCTCTCTGCACTGAATATTATCTCCCTGCTATTGGCATCAAAACCGCAAGATATCAGCAACCACTTCATTAACCAATGAATTAAATATTTGGCTTTCAAACTCCACTCCAAGTGCATATGCATCTACTTCAAAGTCCAGCCAGCTTCCATACTGACTGCTCATGTCCTTGTCTACAAGTTCATCCACCATACAGTCCCCCATCCTGCTCCATTCAGAGATCTCCTTGTATATATCTTCAGCTAGCCATTCCTTTCTTCTCACCATTGTTGTCCCTTTCACCCATGCTTTGTATCCACCGCCAACATATCGTCTGCATCTCAAATCCAAGCATTCACTTGCACAATCAAATAATACTTTCCGCTCTAGCCTAGCATCAACATCATCACTTTCAAGCATATTTTTTTTCCTTTCCAGCTGATGGAAGAGATGAGGGTTTATGATCTCGGAAGCCTGACCTAATGCCAAGTCCTGAAACATCGATTCGATATTGCATAGTATCTTCTCCACATATTGTACTTCCCACTTTCTGGATCTCACAAGGCCTGTCACAGCTAACATGTTTGAATGTTTTCTAGCCACTGTTCCAGTTGATGTTGAAGAAGCAGAATCTGATAACTCCATGTCAGCATCTACAAAGTGAACCCTCTTTGTAGAGCTCAAACTAAGAACTTCCTGGGTTTGAATGGATGAACAATGCTTGTTCCCTGAAATTATATTGCAATCATTTTAGCCTTGTTGGCATCAACTGGTACCCTTATGAAATTCTAAACGACTAAAAAATAAAAGTACATGTAATTAAAGATTAAGAAATGCACTGCCCTTGCCTTCTGTGCTGCAACAATCCATACTGTCCAAAGAGCTGCTACTTTCAGTTGAAAAAGAATGTTCAAGAACAGAGACTGGACTAGGACGTCTACAATCAAGCAGCTGTCTGGAATCATTTGATTTGCTGCTACAGTCCATCTCATCAACTCCCTGATATGCAAAAGTTGCATCAACTACCCGCACATGAAATAGTGCTAATGTTGGCAATATTAACCTTTGAAACTACGTTAACCAACCAGATTAATAACGAGAAGAGGGGGGCTCCACAAAATCTAAAATGCTAACTTCACGGCATGAGTGACTCCTATGTTAACTTTTTATAAGAAGTTTACATGACCCCTAACAATGCACTGTAAGTTACTGAAATACAGTTTTGGTCTTTTATAAGTTAAAAAACACGCAATAAATGCAGAATGATAAACCATAAGCTCGAATTTGGAACTGAGCTCCTCTCCAGACTGAAAATGGAAAACATATGAAGCCAGCAAAAGAGAAATACATAGCATGAGAAAGGAAAACAGAAATATGTGAAATTCGAATCACATAAGCAGTACCATGAAATGAACACCAGGCTGGCCCTAGTAAAGATAGCTAGACATCCGACACCTTATCATGATCTTACACGTTACATGCCAGACAAGGAGGATTGAGGTAAACTTGCTGGCCCTTGGCACACACTACTTCAAGAAAGCAATATCTGTAGAATTTTCTCATTTTGAGATTCATAGCAGCGGCATTTAAAATATGCACCTAAAACCATTTTTATCATATACTGAAAACTAAACAAAATTTCTTGTGCCCAGCAAGATATCTTCATTAAACTTTTACACACACACATAATTGGTAATGTTGGACTTTCTTTTTATAGGAAATTCAGAAATGTGCACCTGAAAAATGTGTTTCAATCTGAGAGCTGCAGGATCAGTGAAGAATAAGGAAGAGGGAGAATCATAGCAGCTATCTGATTTATCTATGCATGAGACACTTTGATCCTTGTTATCATGTAACCTTGGTGCAGCGCCGCCTGAACTAAAAGTGGATATAGAACTAGAAGACTCGACACCTTTAGTCAATTCCCTTAACTTTTGTTCCAAAAGAGAACTCAAAGCATCCCCTCCAATCACATTATATCCCACTGAAGATAGCTTCATACTATCTGTGTCAAGCAACAATCTCTTGCTACAATTATCCATACAAGAATCACTATTTTTCTGTACAACCTGAGTAGGTGTTTCTGAACCAGGCATAGACCGTGTCAAGGGGGCTGTGAATGTAAACGAGACAACATCCATGCCTTTCCTTTTGCTTTCTTCTGCCCAACTAAAGGGCCTGTCAATAACTGGAGTAGGTTCAACAGCCTTCCGATTTCTGTCAATCAGCTTGTTATCAACAACCTGGTTTTTCTCAACATGCAAATTTCCATCAATTGATCGCTTCTTCCTGGGATTATTCGCCGTACCATAGTTAGAATTCCCCTTCTTGCCTTCTCTCAAATCCAGGTCCAGCTTCCTGGATCCATTTTTGGAACCAAAAGGCTTACCGGAAGTTTTGTGCCTCACAGGAGGATTCCCAGACAGAACTCTTTTACCCTGCAGGTTGGAAACCAAGGGCTTTAAAGGCAATTTGTCTTTATCCATTATGCAATTTTGTTTCTGGTTATTCTGCCTAAGCACACCAGATGTATTCTGTACTGGAGATCTTTTTTGCAAACTCTTTTGGACATTAGGTTGGCACTTGAAGGACTGGCTTGATGAAACCTCTCTCAGTTCTTTCTGGCCTACAAAGCCTTGACTGCTACTTGAATTCAAACCTTCTCTTCTCTGAACATTGACCTTTGCTTGGATTGCAAGTGAGATAGACTTTCCCTTGGTCTTTGAACTAGAAGAACCTTCATCAGTTTCAGAAAAAGCCCTGCAAGATGTATCATCTGATCCATTCCAGCTTTTGTTCAAAGACTGCCCCTTTAGATGCTTGGCAGCATTTGACTCAACTGGTCTTCGAGAAGTTTCTGCAAGTCTCAAAGTTTTATGAGAAACTTCCACTTTCTCTTTTGGTTCTCGAGTTCTCAAGGCTGCTGAAGAGGACCCAGCCAGAGGCATTTTCTGAGCAACCTCCAGTTTTTCTTTAAGATCCCGAACTTTCAGTGGTACTGAAGAAGACCCAACAGCAGGCATTTTGGGTTTGGCTGCTGCTTGGGGACCCGGCTCAATAATTTTTGCAGCTGCTTCCATTATGTGAGCAGCAGTTTTGTTCGGAATGAAACCAGGACTCTTGATTGGAGATAAAAGTTTATGGTGGGTAATTGGAATTGATTTGGCCGACTTAGGAGGCAGGATTTCAGTTTTAAACTTTTCAATAGGCCTGCTCAGGACCTTATGAGACTTAGACTCCTCAAAGTTTCTAGGAGGGCGATCCTCCTTATCAAGCAGATTTCCTGAGTATGCGATTTGATGATCCTGGTAGTAATCAAAATTTCTCCTGCCATGAGAAGCATCTCGAAGAGATTGAGTGTCAAAAAAAGGTGTGGAATTGGGCTCTGATAAATTAGATGTTGGCATGGAGTCCAATCCCATGAGCCTGGCTACTACCCCAGGGGCCCTAGCTCCATATCCATCATCATCAGTTACCGATGAAGCACAGCTATAATCACTGCCCCCTCTAATACCCGACCCTGCTCCATTTTCATCATCATCCATCTGAAAATGTAATTACAACTATTAGATACATCATCATCTCAAAAAATCGAATAACAAGATAAACAACAAAAGATTAACGAATGGCCTTTAAGTCCACAGCCCACCAGATGAAGCCGAGTCATTGGCAAGCTCCCATCACTTCTCTTTCCTTGTTTTGAACGCTCTACAAAGAGTCAGATGAAGCCGAGTCATTGGCAAATCCATAACCAACCATAGAAGAGACTAGTCTATACATGAAGATGTAGGATGTAAGGAAAGAGAAACTTATACCTGGTAAATCTGACTTGCTTGAAAACAACTTTTTCCTAGATTTTGCAGTCCAATCAAACAACTGAAAAAAACCACCCACGTATCCTCCACTTTTAGAACCTTCTTTCTCAATTCCCATTTTCTTAATACAAAAAGATCAATCCCTCTTCAGCATCTATAAGTGGAAAAAAATAGAAGGCTTCACCTGCAATTTGATGAGATTGAAACATGGTTTAATCCCCAACTAAATTGCATTCATTAATGCTTTCCACGAATAATTTACACTTTCATATAGACACTTCAAATCATAGGAAAAGGTAAAACTCATTAAACAAGTGAGAAATAAAATTAAGATTAAGGAAGCTCATTCATATAGCAATAAAATTACTAAATCTTAAAACTAAAATTCATATTTGGTTATAATTATCCATAACAGTCCATTTATATAAACCTATGTTTCTGAACTAAGACCTAGATATTTCAAGCAAATGGTACACTGTTCTAGCTTAGATTCAAATTTCAATGAGCTGCAATTTTCTCAGCAAAAACATACCATCGTATCAAAGATTAGGACTTTCAGCTAAATAAATAGAACCCACGAAACACTTTCACTGGTTATGTTCAACACATAGTCTATAATCTCCTAATTCAATCTAATTATAACAAAAGATGCTATAAAGATTAAGACTTTAGATTAACCAAACAAAACCCAGAGATTATTTTCACTTATTATCTTAAAAAAAATTCCTGACCCAATCCAATTATATCTAAAAGGGTCTCCAGAGTTTGAAACTTGAAAAAAAAAAAAACTTTACATGAAAGCAACGAGGGAGTGATGATGTATATCAGCTAAAAGTCCTTGCACCCTTCTGTTCCCTTCTTCAAAAGCAAGCAAATCTCCTGAGAGTGTAGGGTTGCAGTGAGAGAGAGAAGTCACGAATGATTTTGCAGAGATTAATGGGAGACTGGGAGAGTGAAAGGTTGTGTCTTTCTCATCGGTGGTGGGTGTAGTTCAAATGCAATAAATGGACAGAGAACTTCAATAGCATTAGCTTATGTTATTTTTAAAAAAAAAACAATTATTATTATTGTTGTTGTTGCTGTTGTTATTATTTGAATGGTTAAAAAAATAAAAAATAAAGTTATAACGTCTCTTTTTTTCGGGGAGGGAGTGATTTCAAATTTCTAAACGGGCAACTCAGTTTGAGTGACTCATCATTTGAAGGCTCTGATAAAGTTATAAGCAGATGTACAGGATAAGTAAAGTATTCCAGTGATCAATAGAGAAGTGGCTCCTTAAAACACGTGCCAGTCGGGGAATGTTGGTGTAGAGAAAACGTATGCACTGAGAGGGGACGCCGACAAGGTTTCGAAAAGTCAAGTACTGGAAGACGGATCTGAAATAGGGGGCTCCAGATCCATCAAGGCGGGGTGAATTATCGTATGTTGCTCGTATATTTACCTCGTGACATGTTTTTTGAGGGATGCGTCGGTTCACATGTTGGTTTATTTTCTGTATTGCCATTTCGGATACAATGAAAGAGATAATTATTTTCCAATATTTGTTCATAACTAGAGTTTGTCCGTTTCTTGTTGAGGTGGAGAGATTTGATATTTGTTTTTTTCTTTTGAACATGAAATGAAGCTCGAAATC
>Ga0325405_1006329_pt1 | contig 11963 bp, 11 predicted proteins | sample PopdelMetagenome_21_FD_205663 | JGI IMG/M metagenome (GOLD analysis project Ga0325405, IMG submission 205663) | Populus deltoides microbial communities from Bellville, Georgia, United States - Xylem-Control-R2 | ecosystem: Host-associated > Plants > Phyllosphere > Stem > Wood/Secondary xylem...
AGAATAAAGACCCACAGTGACAAATAATCTCCAGTAATTTGACACCCCTATGATGTGATAGTTTTCTGATGGTCTCAAAATTAGAAAATAAATTATATTCTAGACCAATTATGGTTTCTGTCTTTTTTGCAAAATGTAATGTTTTTCTTGATTTTGGAATTTCAGAGCATTCAGTTCGTAGAGTTCTCCACATGTTGAGGTCTCTCTTTCCACATTGTTTTGGGGCTAATTGTATATTCTTCTTCCAGTGTTCCCTGGAATGCTTGAAATCTGTGGTTCATTTTTACTAAGTTCCCTGTGACGTGTTGGAAAATTCGAGTTTCTAGAGTGACAAGCCTTCCCCTTCCCTTTTTTAATTTTTTTTGTGTGTGTGTGTGTGTGTGTGTTGGGGGGGGGGGGATCTGTTGTGTGGTGGGTTTTACTTTTTTGAATGTTAGTTTAGACCATGTTTGATGACAGTACAGTAAGGCGGAACAGCAGTTATCTCTCTATAGGGATTTTCTCTGCACTGTTAAGATACCTCTTTCATCGTCTTGAATCTAGATCTATGTGGTGAATAAAGTATTCATGATAGTGCAGTTATTATTTAAATATACTTAACCTTATTCTTGGGGTCCAATGCTGCTCACCAATGGCCTTCTTGAATGTTGAGTGATCAACCTCTGTGTGGCTTTATCTGTTGTTGCTTGACTTTTCTGTCCAGATGTCATATTATAAAGATATGCAAGAAAAGCTGGAGATTGGAGACTGTTGCCATTTGATGTCTACAGTTGTCACACGATGGTGACAATTTCATGCTTTTAGATTTGTAGATGGATTCAATATTCACTTAGTGGTTTTAAGAGAAGTGACTTGTCAATCAGAATGTCATGAGAGTTGTGCTGCAAATATTTGCTCTCATACATTCTCTCCTGTTTTTATAAATTCCTCTGAACTTGCTCCTTAGTCCCAAGATCTTATTATGCTACATCTCTTTTTTTATGTGTCGAGTACATGTCCAGCTGTGCTTGATGCAGTCCTCTCTAGGTTGTGCAAATACAAATGCCATTGGCTTTTTCTTGGTCTGATTTCTTCTTGACAATATTCTTAGCTCTTAATGGGTATTTTATTCCATTGTTTTAATGAGTTCTCTTACTAGTATCTCGTAAGTTTCATGTAGTTACTTGTGTTTTTAACTATCTTGAAAATTCTGAATATTGAACATTAGATTCTGGGACTCGCAGATATGCTAGAGCATTCAGATGGTCTTTCTGGCATTTGGGCCAGGCACAGGAACTCAGGTCATGGGTCTTAAATGTTTCTTCATAGGCTGTCTGGAATCATTTAAAAGCTTGCATTGCAAGATTGGGGGTTTCAGTGTTGGAGGTTTTGACCAGGGTGGTGATGCCATGTTGTGATTTTTGTTATCCTCCGGATTTGAACTTAGTTGCTTAATTATATTTATTCTGTTGCAGAAATGCCGGTGAGGGAGTGATGAGCTTTGCTTAAGAGAAGCACTCCATCTTCAGATGCTTGTGGAAAACTCAGTGTTCCGTGGGCTGCAAGCATTTGTTTTATTTTATTTTTGCAGGATAGATTATAACTCGACAAAAGTACCCAATTGCCTATCTTGAAATTCTAGGTTTAAGATGACCAACAGTGCTCTCTCATACTCTTTTGTAAGAGTATTAGATTACTTATTGGCAATTATCTTTGTCACTGTGCTCAAAATTGTCTTGGATGTCACATGCATGCAACTCCTGCACAATTTTGTTAGCCAAAAAAAGTTCTCACTACCTTAACTAAATTCTTTTGCAAGCTTGACATAAATAATTTCTTCACCTTGGAAGCATGGAGATGATTCACAGTTGAATTGTTTCTCAATTTCCCAGTTTTCATTACAGCCAAGCCCCTTTTGTTTTAGTCCTGAGTATCATCTCGTGGGTGGCATTTGTGTGAATTGCTGTTGTTCATATTGTTTGATTTAGCAAAAAAAAAATAAAATCTACTTTTCTGAGTTTTCAGTTTCCATCTACATTTATTTCTCTGTAATCCATGGGACTGGTAGTAAAACTGTGGTGAATGACATTAACTTCTGAGTGCTTCTTTCCTGCCTTCTGCTGATGGTTTCTTTTTTGGGATATATGAACTTAACTCGATTATTAAAGTTGTTAACTGGTTTCACATTAATGCATATAGGTCCTTTGGTATTGCCAAACTTGATGATGGTGTTTCCATTTAAGATTATGTTTATTTCGAAGGTGCAAATTTATTAATGCATCACTTGAAGTTGGATTTCTAGTTCACTTCTCTTAGTTGCAACTTGCAACGTTGTTCCCCAGGTTGGTTCTTGTTAATTTGAAGATGAAGATCACTTAATTTCAACATGTACATTCACAAGTCCTCTCATGTTAACTTTGTCCAGTTGCCTGCAGGACCGTGTTTTGTGGGTTAGGCGTTTTAACTTGTATTGGAGACATTTTCAATATTGTTTTGGATTATTTTCTACCTCTTTAATGATAAAGCAAACATAAGAAAAACCTTCTTTCTTTGGAAAGACAAATCATTATTGTGTCTGTATTTGCTTTATGAATGTTTTACTCACTGGCCGTTTTCCTCATCAATTTGCTACTGGTTAGAGAATTGAGATCGTTAATTTTGATTTCCACTGTCTTGCAGAAGATATAAAGAAAGGAAGGAAGAAGCGACAGAGCCTGAGGCTGATCCTGAGAGAGACCAGAGGACAGTATTTGCCTATCAGGTTCGATATAGACATGCTTGATATAAATTACGTTGTGTTCCCGTGGCTTTAGTTGTAATGTACTCCATTTCACGTGGTTTCCATCTTTGATTCTGGTGAAAATGTTTTGCAGATATGTTTGAAGGCGGATGAAAGAGATGTCTATGAATTTTTCTCAAGGGCTGGCAAGGTTAGTTCTGTAGCAATTACTTACACAGCTGTTTTATTTGGAGCTAATACCTTTTGTTCTCTAGTTTTGCTCTTGACAATCATGCATAATCTATAGAGAGCTTCTATATTATAGTGTGTGAAGGAGTTATTGCTGAATGATAAAAGATACATGGTATCCTATATTTGGGAAGGGACTCACCATATAAGCTTTAGTGGGGCTAATTCCTTCTTATTTGGAGGAAAAATATGAATCAAGTTCACATTGTAATATTTTATATATTAGAGCAATTGCTTGTCAATTAACTTTTATGTGCTGTGTACATGACAAACAAACAAAAATTCATTGCAACAAACACAAATTCATTGTTACTTGGATAGGGGATTGCTGTTTGGTCGCTTAGTTAGCATATTTTCTTCCCTTTGTTTCTGATACGCTCAGCACAACTTTCAGGTGCGAGATGTACGGCTCATCATGGATCGCAATTCAAGACGATCAAAAGGAGTTGGGTAAGTTATATTTAAAATGCTCCCTTAATCTTACAGATTGACTTATTTTTGGTTTCACGAAGGTTCCAATTATTAGGCTGTGTTGTGCATTCTCATCTCTGACTTTTGTAAAGTGTTTCTCTTGCTTTATCTTTATTTGGCTAGCTAGTAGCATGCTTCTCTTTTGGCTTTTTAATCACCGAGGTCCATCAATTTGAAAGGAATTGAAAACTTGGAGTTTTTGGTGTTTATTATTGTTAAGTAAATAAAAAATTACAATTTACTAGTGATTATACTAGTTGTTTGAGGTCTCACTTGAGCGAACAGTGGTCACAAAAACAACTGTGGTTTTGAAGTTATTTGTGAACAGCCTAGAGTTAGTATGGTGATGCTAGTCTCCTTTGTTGCATTTGTTTTACTTAAGTGCAATATTACTCCTGTTTTTAGGTATATTTAGTTCTATGAGGTGATTTGCAATATTGCTCATCTCTTTTTTCTAGCTATATCGAGTTCTATGATGCGATGTCCGTGCCTATGGCGATAGCACTCTCTGGACAGCCCCTTCTTGGTCAACCAGTGATGGTGAAACCTTCTGAAGCTGAAAAGAATCTTGTTCAGTCAACTACAGCTGTGGCATCGGGTGGGCTTATAGGCCCCTACACAGGAGGGGCTAGAAGGTTGTATATCGGCAACCTGCACTTCAACATAACCGAAGATCAACTTCGTCAGGTAAGCACTTTTTATGTTACTGTTTATTTTGGCACTGGTCTATCTAGAACGTGTTCACCACATCAAATTCTCTGTTTTAGATTGGCTCGATATATAAAATTATCAAGGGAATTGTATGTTAACATAGAGAAACTTTTTGTCTGCATTCCAGTTTTCATGAATTTGTGTTTATGATAGCTGACTATCATTATCATGTGATTTTTTCCCTTCCCGTTAGGATTGTACTTTTGTTCTTGCTAGGTGACATTGGTATTCAGATATGTTTCACTGGATGTATTTTCTTGCTGCACAGGTGTTTGAGCCATTTGGTGCTGTGGAATTGGTGCAATTGCCTCACGATGAAGGTGGGCATTGTAAAGGTTTTGGTTTTGTCCAGGTGAGTTTTGTCAGCAATAAAAATGAATTTGAAAAAAATAATTAATGAAATTTTGCAAGTTGAGTTCCAAATGCATGTCTATATTAAGAAGGAAACCGTGACCAAGGCCTTAAAACTGATGTAACAATTGTTGATGAAGCTCCTTTAGTCCTTTATATTTCAACAGTATCTTAAACAATTCCCGAATACTCTCTTCGTGGCTGCACCAAGCTCTTCCTTCCAATTGGCCTTGAAATAGGCTTAACTAGAATCCTCTTGGAAATTGGAGATTAATTGCTTTAACTTTTGCTTCAGTTTGCACGTCTTGAAGATGCTAGAAATGCACTAAACTTGAATGGACAAGTGGAGATTGCAGGAAGGCCAATCAAGGTAATCTCATGCTTCTTCTAAATTGCACTTTTCCCTTGTGCTCTCTGCATTGATGGTGGATCTCATATGGTCATTTAACTGCATTAGATATTTATATGTTCTTGCTTACTGTTCAGGTGTCAGCTGTTACTGATCAAGCTGGAGCACAAGATGGTGGGACAAATGTTGGTGATTTTGATGATGATGAAGGTGGTGGCTTGGTTAGTAATTGTACTTGTCTCTCTTGATAAGTGGTGAAGATATTTTTTTTTTGCTGACGAAGAGAGGGCTTTATTGGATTAGGAATGCACTCTTGATATTGGCCTGCTTCTCTGAATGGACCAGCAAGTGCTTAGTTTCTTGATGCGACAAATAGAAGATGGAAAAGAAACAGTTATTGCAAATGGAAAATGAAACCAAAAAAATTGTTACTGTTTACAGTCCATCTTATGTTGCTAACTATTTATATTTCTAGTACATAGTTACCAACAATTATGTTGAAGCATACTTAATCTTGCTTCAAATTTCAGGCACTGAATGCACGTTCTCGGGCACTTTTGATGCAGAAGTTAGATCGCACTGGCACTGCCTCAAGGTTAGCCTCTATCAAGCCTTTTGCTTTTGGATTGGATTGTCTGATGATTTGGTTGAATTTTTTTTTTATAAATGATTTGATTGATTTGACAACAACTTCCTTTATTTGCAGTATTACTGGTTCACTAGGCACCCCTACTCTACCAACAGCACCCATCCTTGGGGCTGCACCTGCCGTGTCTCCTGCTATTGCTCCTCTTTTATCAGGTTCTGTTCTGGCTATACCTGGACTTCCAGTTGCAGGTCTTCAACTTCCTGCTACTACAATTCCAACCGTGGAGACAATTGGAGTCCCAAGTGATTGCATACTGTTGAAAAACATGTTTGATCCAAAAAAAGAGGTTCGTGGACTCTCATTTTTTAGACTTCCTGATTTTTCAGCTTTTGTTTTGTTTTGCTTAGGCTGTCTTGTTTTGGCAGACTGAACCAGATTTTGATTTGGATATTAAAGAAGATGTTCAAGAGGAATGCTCAAGGTTTGGAAATGTGAAGCATATACATGTCGACAAGTAAGTACTGTTTAGGTGTGCTGTGTGATTTCTTCTCTTTGACTGGTCAGGACTTGAGTCTGTCCTCTTCGAACAGTCAGTTATTTTAAAGTCTATCCATTCTTCTGTTATATCAAAGCATCTTCCTCTCGATGAGGTCGTTGTGACTCAACATGTTATTTCTTGCTGTTTGTGACAACTCATTCAAGCTGATAAATCCTGTCTATTTTGTTTCTATCATGTTTCTTTCTCACAACTGCCTTTTTTCCTTGGAGAAACAGGAACAGTGCCGGTTTTGTTTACATGCGTTTTGAGAACATGCAAGGTGCTGTAAATGCACAGCGAGCTCTCCATGGAAGATGGTTTGCTGGGAAGATGATCACTGCAGCATTCATGGTAATCATTCAATTTCTTACAATATTAGTTATTTCATTTGTCGATGCAACTTATGCTGCAAGCAAATTCTACCGACTTGCAGGTTCCCCAGACCTACGAGGCCAAGTTTCCTGACAGCACATAGGATTAGGAGTGTGATTTTGGGTGATCAAATTCACCATCTCGTCTGTTAATTCTGGCTTTGTCCTGTTGCACTGCTGTTTAGATTAGATGAGATAGATGTTGGAAGAAACATGTACATGATATTGTTATGAAGTTTCATATTTGAAAAATTCAGACCTGTTTGTATTTTGTACGTATTGTATGCCTCTTTGAAGACCAGATAAGATATTTCGAGTCCTTTTTTTTCCTCTCCCTATGCCCTGCCTAGAAACAAATTTATAAATCTATGGGAGCCAATCCAATTCAGCCCACAACGAGGTTGCAGCCCTGTAGGAGGATGCGAGAAAACTGTCACCCCCATTGTGTACTGATCCAAATGGTCGCGGATGAACCCTCTGCAAGAGCCTCGTAACGGATACTCTAGGCTGGTGCAGCATCACGGTGTAGAGTATGGTGGCGGAGGGGCAAACCAGCACGATGGTCTGAATTCTATCAGTGATTAGCTTCACCCAATCCTTCAAAAGTCATTAAAAAACACAATTTATGTTTTCTTTTTATGGAACATTGAATGTTAAGGAATTTAACAATTTTAGAAATCACATTCCTTCAAAACTGGACAACGTGATTCATTTATAAAATAAAGGAATCTAACATTTCCTGATGACTGAAGATGTTATTTTTTTTTTTAATTCCCCCTGTTTTCATTTTAAGTGGGCTTCATGCTCTTACTTATTTGTTAATAATAGCATAGCTTTTTAATGACTTATTGTAGGCTTATAACTCTTTTATAAGAACTGTAGGCTTATAAATCTAGCATGTATTTTAATGACTTTATTATGCTACCAAATTTATTATTTTTCTTGGCAGTTTTAACTTTATAAGATTAAATTTAATATTATTTTCGACAATCATATTCCAATAGACTATCTAGAAATCTGTATACCAAACACTTGTTTTCAACTCACTGCCTCACATCTTCCTCCCTCAACAACACTGCTTTGATTTTGATGTTTTCCGATCAATCCTTTCTTGTACCTCTTTATGCCTAGCATTAGTGTAATTCCTTGTGTCTGGCATACTTTAACCCTAGACATTAAAATTGTCAGAGCAAAATAAAGAAATTTTGTTTTTTTTTTTTTGGTTAGATATGGTTGTATTATTTCCCAAAACTTTTCCCGTGTCCAACAAAATTGGGTCTCAAATTGGGCCATAAATATTTGTAAAATCAGCCCAAGCTGTAATTTCAGACCATACATAAATTCATTACTATTTACTGTATAACCCTAGTTTCTGATAGACCACAAAAAAATCCGATTTGAAACAGTCCCTGGGCTCATAAATTCGTTACTAGTATTTCTTTTGTTGCAATTGTCAGTGTTAATTCACGACACAAATTCTCTATCACTCCAAAAAGTTGCAAACTTGCAACTCTTTAGAAGAAAAATGGCTTTTTGGATTAGAACTAATCAGTCAAAGCTCATTTTTTTGTCAAAACAGTTGAAGATATACTACCTTCAAATCCCATATGATTCTTCACTTAAATACACTGCTACTAGCTCAAGATCACGTGTTTTAGAGAATCCAGTTTGTGATTTTATTAAAAAGCACTCTGAATTTTGCAACAATGTCAGGTTTTTTGCTGCCCCAGTTCAGGTAATTTCTGGGTTCTTAAGGTTCTTGCTTTTTCTTTCTGGTTTCTCTGTAATTGAACAGTTCTAATCTTCATGTTTGGACAGCTTGGCTTCAGTTTTCAGTGCTTACATGCGTGTGTTGTTAGTCGACTGTGATATGTTGTTGAATTGCAGGCCAAAGTGAACAAGGAAGAGAAGACTTTGAGTGGGCCAAGATTAAATGAGAAAATCACTGCGCCGGTTGTTAGGCTTGTTGGTGATGAAGGTATAATTTGTCCACTTGATATATGACTGTTTTGGACATGTTATGAATGATTTTGCTTTGATGTTATGATCAAGTTTTCCAAGTTTAAGGAAATCTTGGATATAGAAATCAGTTAAAGTTATGGATGTTTGCAGGGCATAGTGTTCTCTCATTGCGTGAAGCACTAGAACGAGCAAAAAGACTTGAACTTGATTTAGTTGAGGTAAGCTTTTGCAATTTATCACCATTCTATTCATTCTGAATATCGGTTGATGCTTGAAGAAATTGTTAAGCGAAAACCAGAAAAAAACTGGATCACTGAAGTTGATCCTTGTTTTAATGGAATGATTTTTTTTTTTTTGTGAAATAGCTTCAATTTTTCGTGCTTGCCTTATGATGTGCTTGAGCTTTCGTTGGGTTATATATACAACTGTATCAGTTTTCATTTTGTTTAATGTTGACTTTTGTGAAGAGATATAGATGGTGATATCTGTTCTCAATTAGGAAAGTAAGAAGTAGCCAACAGAAGTCCCATTCAACAAAAATTAGCAAAAATCTCTTTTGATTTCTTCCAGTGTGCCTTTGACGAGGCTCATCTCCTTGTTTTCCCTTTTTGAATTTTATATAGGTTCAAAGAAATGCCAATCCACCTGTCTGTAAACTCTTGAACTTTAACCGAGAGAAGTACAAAAAAGAACTGAAGGAAAAGGAACGTTCTAAAAGCAAGGTATGGTGTATTTTTAAATTATTTCTTCATTTTCAGTCTTGTTGGAATGAGGTTATTGGAAATGCTCTTACTTTGAGGATAGCTCTGCTATGTTTGTGCCATCCAATTTCTGCTTGAGTGTTCACTGAATAGCTATGGCTTTGTGCCATTCAATTACTTTGCAGGCAGGGGAAACTCTGCGCAAAGGAGATCACAAGGAAGTTCGATTTGCTGCAAAAACTGTAAGTTTATTGCTTCATGGACAAATCATTTGTTAACCCGCAAACCAACCTTGAGACAGTTCTCAGCAAGTTCCGAACTAGGGTCATCACCTAGTTATCTTTCATTCGAGGCAGTGGCCTATTTGGAAAATTTTTACATTTTCCTACCATTCAACATTTTTTTAATGACTGAGTGCTGCTTAAAAGATTCAAACCTGCATCCCTGTAGGTTCAACCCTAAGATGTTCATCATTGCACCGAGTGATCCTTATATGTACAAATGGATATTTAGTAATTTATATTAATGGTTTGAATTTTGGCCTGATCGATTTTAGATTATACTATGTTTTATGTTGTTAGCTCTGTACGTTTACCTGTTATCTGAAAGATACAGGATGTTTGGTCAAGACAAATTTCTACTTGTCATACTGCAACTTTTGGATACCAAGCAGTTTCAGGTGCATGTGCTAATGATTCCTAAGAGTTGGCAAGGCCATATTACAAACTGAATAAATGGACAAACTCATGCAATGCAATGTAGCGGATAAAGCAAAAATTGTATTTCACCTTTGAGCTTATACTGCTCTTTTCAGGAACAAAGAGACTTGGAAATGAAAGCTGATATGGCCAAAAGACTGATGGAACGTGGCTATAGGGTGAAGGTATTTTCCCCCTGTTCCGATTAAATTGTCTGTTTTTTTTTAGTTTCTTGTCATACTATACTTTTTAGGCAATTTGGTGCATTCAGTGTTGTTTGATGATACTTTTGTTTTCTTCCATATATCAAAGAAGAAGAAAAGAACAAAACCGAACAGGCATTTCAAACACCCTTAAACCGTGTTTTGTTTTTATCCTTGCCTTTTTTTTCTTAAGTATAGTTTGTGAAGAATGTCTTCTTTGTATATTTTTGTAAAATACTAGGTTTCTACCTAGACTGCAAGAGGATATGCTGCCATGTTCCACTTTGAGTCGGTCCCCAGCATCAGGTGAAGAGGGTAAAGCTTTGTAAATCTTGCACAACTGTTGTCATTAGATAACAATGTCCTCTCACCACATGTTTTAGAGAAATTTTGTGCTTTCAATTTAGAAGTTTACTTGTCGCCATAAAGTTTGTAGATAAATCTTCAATGGTAGTTTTAAAGGTTGCTTAAAAAGACATTTTAATGGAAAGAATCAGTTGCCCTGAAGTTTGGAAGAATTATGTTCCAGCTTTATGCTTCATTTGGCTGCTTGGCTGGGAAACTCTTTTTTAACATGAACCGAATTCTGCAAATATTTTCAACAGTGATCCAGTATTAGATTTGGTAAGAGAGAGCTCCAAAGAGCTGTTGTCTCATGCAGCAATGTACAGGTAAATGTTCAATTATTTACCCAATGCGCATGGATCTTGGATGCATGAATGGATAAATACCTACATGAACAACCAGAGGCTTCTCAAATTTATAGAATTGCAAAAATGCTTGTTTCACCAAATGCATGTTTGGCATATGTTCTGCCCTATGTGTCTTGGATTTTTAAGATTTGTTTTCATAATAATTGTCTTCTTTTATGATTTTGAAACAGTGTTTGGTAATTGGTAGTCGAAAAAAGCGTTCAATGCCAAAAGTTCCTAGAGATGAGGATCCAGAGACGGACTTTGATTATGAAGAGTTTGAGAGAAAGAAAGAAGAGGAGGAGTTGCTAGCACTGTTGTCTCGCTTCATTTCTTTGGTATGCCTGCATATCTTTCATCTTCTCTAGTTTTTGCTATTCAGGCTACTCCTGTTAGTTATGCAATGCATTTGATGTGCTCCTTTGTCTTTCTCTTTAAAAATCCCTGTAGATTGAAGATGTGTCTATTGTGGATAGTGGACCAAAGGCAGGAAGAAAAATGGCATATGCGATAGTAAGGCATGTCAAGTTCGGCTCATCAAAGAAAGGTGGTGGTAAAAAGGACGAGTTAGCCAATGCGCGGCCAACAGACAGTCGATCTGCTCCTCCCAAGAGCCCTGCGATGTCTAAGGAAGAGCATGCAGAATTTTACATGGAATCTGAAGATGAGTCAGCCGATGATTTTGACAAGGTGTTTGATTTCAGCAATGATGCAAAGAGTCCTAGTATAAATCATTCAGAGGGAAGTAATTCTGTTACAGAACCAGCTACCTCCAGTGTAGAGTTTAATGTTCCGAAGTTCTCTCATCCAAGATCAGCACATGATGTAAGGAATGCAAGACTTCCTTCGGCCCTACCAGAGCCTTCCCCGGGGAAGGAAAATAGGTATAGAAGAAGTGAACCGGGGAATCAGTTCCTACAAACATCAATGGATAATAAAGGCCCAGGTAAGCAGGACTCATTCAAGTTTGAGCCACAGTTCTCGAACCAAAGAAGGCAACCACAACCACAGATGAATGCCACTCCATCAACTGGAGAAAGGAAGCAGGTTAGCCCTGATTTTTCTGCTTCTAGAAACTCAAAGCCTCCTCATGAAACACCCAAGCAAGTTGCTTCTTCTCCAGAGACTGCAAAACCTGCATCTAGCTATGGAATATTTAGCTCTGCAAAAGCTGTTATTCCCGGGAAACAAGGCTCTGTAGCAGACGATTCAGCTGGAAATTCTAGCCTCCCAGGTTCAAAATCAGATGGTGGCGTTGATCAGGGTGGACAGAAGGGATTTGGGATTTTCAGTCGAGGCAGGCCAAATTGAATATCTAAGCCAAACTAGGCTGCAGAAATGACCGCATGCTACCAACCATTTTTGTGAAAACATCAACCC
>Ga0325405_1006330_pt1 | contig 11962 bp, 9 predicted proteins | sample PopdelMetagenome_21_FD_205663 | JGI IMG/M metagenome (GOLD analysis project Ga0325405, IMG submission 205663) | Populus deltoides microbial communities from Bellville, Georgia, United States - Xylem-Control-R2 | ecosystem: Host-associated > Plants > Phyllosphere > Stem > Wood/Secondary xylem...
TATGTTTCAAGGTAATGAAAATTATTTGATTCTACACCTTTTAAGTTGTATTAACACCATTAATTCATCAAGATTTTTAAGAAAACACTTTCCCCTTAGATATTTCTTCTTGGCCGAATCCTTTACCCCTAGAATTCTTAGTGGTTTTCACAATACTAACATTCAAATCTCTAAAAATAAAAATTTTAAAAACTCAATCTTTCATCAAGATTTCATGCATATAACTACATATATTTCATCAATGATGTTCCCTTAATATTAGTCATGCATAAATTTCAAAATGAATACACACCAAAAAATCCTTGTCTTTGTCGAACCTCTCTAGGGTTTCTATCCAAAATTGTTCTTCAAGATTCTTGCTTAGTTATACCAATTATCCTTATCTTGAGGTTATACTATGTAATATTTGCAAAGAACACATTTTTCGTAATTTCTCATAAACCCTAGTTTTTACAAGAATTGAGGATTTTTCTTTTTACCCCACAATCTAACATCAACATATATTATTTGAGTTTAATAGACACTTTATCTTATTTCTTGAACTCAATTGACACTCACTTGAACAAGCTCTTTAAGTTCTTGATTATTTTTTAAGTTTTTGTTTTTCTTTATTGTGTTTCTTATTAGACATGTTTTCTTTTTTTCTTTTTTATAAAAAAACAATGAAAGCTTTCACTCCCACAATACCCTATATACTCTTCTTACTCTTCTTTCAATCGCTCTTGACAATATTTTTCTCTAAATGTAAGAATAAGAGCTACAAGTTTAAAACTTCACCCTCACCCCTCTTAGAAACCATTGGCCTCCTCTCTTTCTTTTTAAAAGAGAGCTTATTTTTTTAGTTCTTAAGTTTCCTATTTCCCAATTATGGTACTCCCCTCCTAGGTCAATCATAGTGTTCAACCCTAATCCCTTTTTTATACAATTTCACCCCCCCTTTTTTTTGTTCGATTTTCTCTTCTTCTATTTATTTAGGGGTTTTATAGTTTTTTTTTACCTTTTTATTCTATTTTTTTAATTTTATCCTTTAATATTATGTTGACTGAGAATTAAGCTTCATAAATATTTTTGATTGAATTACATTTTATAAGATTATCCTAATCTTATGACTCCGGTCACAGGATTTATCAGTTGATTTGGATGATTTCTTGTGTTCTTTTTATAATTGATTTTTTTTTATTTTTTTTTATAATTGATTTTTTTTATTTCACCCTTCAACATTGGGTTGATTAGTGATTGAGTTTCATAATTTTTTTATTTTTTTATGGGGTTATCCCTATCTTATGACTCATGTTTGGAAGGTTAATCCGAGTTGACTTGACTTATTTTTTTAGTTGAATTTTGTTTTCAATTTCATTATTCAGTATTGAGTTGATTGAGAATTGGGTTTACTAATACTTATTATTATTATTTTCTTTCTATAGGGTTATCAGAGTCTCATGACATAGATAGTTATTATAAAATGTACCTATATATATAGAATATACCTATACAGGAAATATTATAGGCATACTCTTATATTGTAATTTCCACCATCACTATTGTATATTGCCCTATACATATATATAGAAAAGGTTGGCTAACCAATAGGTCAAGCCTCCTAATTATTCTCAACTATAGTGGTTTTGACAGGTTAACTCGAGTTGGTCTGAGTCAATCTAATGTGTTATTATTTTAATATTTTTTTGAAAATGTTGTTCTAATTTTTTTTAAAGTCAAACTATATCTTTATCGATTGTTTGGGTTGTCTTTGAATCTGTTAAGTTTACCACGTCACATGAGGTCAATCCTCATATATATTTAAAAAATAAAAAAACAAATACATTAACAATGTCTGAATATTTTCTTATGTTCAAAATAATATGACCCGTACTATAGCATGAGTGATGATCTAGTACTCATTAATCAGGCATTGATCAATAACTATATATAAAAGTGCAATTTAAAAAAAAAAATTTGGTAAACTATTATACCCTTAAAAAACTACTATCGTTATAATTTACCTCAATACCAACATGTAATCTTACTTTATTTTGTATGAGGCTAATCACTAATAACTCTGCAAAAGGTGTGAGAAGAATATGGGATTTTTTGGCTTAGATTATCATTGGCTTCATCTTAGTGTTAATGTGGAATCAAAAGAGCAATAATAACAATACTCTTTTCTAGGAGTTAGTAAATCAACATAACATTATAAACCCTAGGAATTAATTTACTAAAATTTCATATCAAATACCTCCCAGCCTTAATTTATTAAACCATTTTGGCCGCCTTGTAGACAGTATTTGAGTACATGCTTATCCTTTGTCTCTCATTCTCGCTATCTGTCTGTCTTTTTTGCAAAAACAACTAATTTAAAAAAGGAGAAATGTCAACAGACGGTTTCAGCTAGTACGAAGCTTTGACCAAGACGGAGCTAGGCGATACAGCTTCCAGTACGGCCATGCTGATCGATCCTTCAGAAACTCTAACGTTCGTAGTATAATTTATTATTCATTCCAACTAATTCAATATCAAAGTCACATCTAGCCCCACGTAATTTTGCACTCCACAACTTAAAAGTTTGGACGCAACTTGGCTTGATTTTTTCCCCGATCTCTTTACAATTTTGACATTGAGTGCGTGCTTGTGACCCGGCACAAAACAATACCTTTGATTTAGCATCAGTTTTTTATTTATATATTAAAACTAAGATGTTATTTGACGAGTATATATCAAGTACGGTCATCCATAAGGATGATACATTATTCACAAAAAAAAAAAAAAACAAAATCTCTTAAAAATAATAATACAAGGAACACACACACTAATTAGATCTTTAATTAATGGTGTTATTTACTAAATTTGGATGTAATTTTATTTATTTATTGAGTTTTTATATTTTCAACCTTATTAGCTTGTTTTTAGATATTATTGGTGTTTTAATTATCTATATGAAGTGCTTCTATGGTAATATATATAGATTAGCCTATGATTGTTCTAATTTTTTTTTTTTTGATAAATTATTCCGCCAATAATTAATAGGCATGCTATGTGTAAACGACATTGGGTTCCTTCTTTATCTATAAAATTTGATACTTTCACCTACAGCTATTTAATTTGTGCCTCATTATTTCGAGTCTAGAAAATTGCCAAAAATAAAAAATAATGGTACTAAGAATACTTTCACCTACATATTATAGACAGAGGTCTTTGTATTACGGGTTCAAATAAGTCCACCACCAGGGATAACTCTTCTGCTGAAGCTTTTGCATTGGCTGTAATTGGCAATTGCAAGTTCAACATATTTATCATGAAAGAAATCAATGTGCCAAGTGGCTAGCAAATAATGGTTCCAATTGCACGTTGGGTGTTGTGTTTGTTGGGTGTTAAAAAATAATATAAATCATATCTTAAGACCTTACATAACAGTTTAAGTTATTGGGTTAAGATAGTTCTTTGATATGATATCAGAGCCTTAATGACCAAATGTTCACGAGTTCAAATCTCATCATCCCCATTTATATAATAAAAATTAAGCATAAGATAATATAGGTCTGTGCAAGTTTCAAACCCAAAGAGCTTTCACTTGAGGGGGTGTGTTAGAGAATAATATAAAACATATCTTGGAATCTCACATAATAGTTTAAGCTATTGAGTTGAGATGGTTCTTTGACACTGTGCTTAGGCCTCTTTTTGTCACATAAACAGAAAAAAGTAGGTAAATATTCTTAGTTGAAAGTCATTAGACCTAGAAATTTGTTATTGGACCACCTTAATGGTTAGAAGACATGCCAAAACTCTAATGATGATATCACTGGTTTCGTTAGAAGGATCTCAACGAGAGAATTGCAACGACACCAAAAAAGATCACCAATAGTGAATGGAGTGGATCACACGAGCTGCTCAAAGATGACAGTGCTCACTTGCCTTTAGATGGATCATGTTCTCCATTCCGGTCACCATTGATGACTTTCCTTTATGTTACTAGATTCTTCCGATCGAGATTTTTATGATGGTACTATTGCTGTTATCATTAGAGTTTTGGTGTGCCTCTAGGATATTTTTTTCTTTGTTATTTTCTCTTCTCTCCTCCTTGTAATTTGTAAAGAGAGAAGAGAGAGAAAAAAGAAAAAAAAAACTCGAATACACACCGAAGCTTGAATAACGACACCACTAGTATTATTAGAAAAATTTCAATGTCATGAATCAAATGATATTAAGAAAGGTAATCAATGGTGATTGGTGTGAGCCACACCATCTCTCCAAAGATAAGTGAGTCCTACTATCTTAGTAATTTGTGTAGCCCAATCCGTTCACCGTTAATGACTTTATTTTAAGTTGTTAAATTTTTTTCATCAAAATCTTTTTAACTATATCAATGGTGTGTTATCAACGTTTAGGTTTGTTTGTAGAGTTTTTTTATTTTTTTTTCTCTCCACTCTTTTTTGTCTTTTTATTTTAAATCGTATCATGTCATCTTATAATTTGAAAGAGTTACTAATAATACTTATGGCTTTCAAAAATATATATTTTAAAAGGTATTTTTTAAACTGTATTATATTTTTACAAAAATAAAAATATGTGTTAAGAGAAAGAAAAAAAAAACTCTCGTAAGAGCTCCATGATGATGGTGACCTCTGATCCAACTAAGCAACTGGCATGATGATGCGACGACATATGTCTGATATGGACACTTTGCGTCCCTCATCAACTAAGCATACAAGTAATGTCGTGTGTTAGTAAATATTAAATAAAAGAAGTCATTGTAGTTTATGAATGGTTGCATATGCAATTACGCTTGCAGCTAGCCATCACCGTCCAAAATCTGTATGAGCCCGTGATCATGATCAATATTCATATGGCCATAGTGAAGAGGTGAGGACCTCCCTACATTGATGTGTTAACCGACTATCTCATCATCACTTTGAATAAAGATGTTTTTACGAACATATTAATTGTTCACTTTTCTGGAAAATCTAATATTAGAAAATCACAAGTTTAAGACACGTGGAGAAAATTATGTGCCTCACCAACCGGCATTAGTTTTTTTTTAGGACAACAAGCTATAACTCACGGTGGGCAGATGCTCCTCTGGAGCAACCTTCCCCAGTTGAAGTTATTTTTATTATATTTATAAAATTCAGTCTGCCTAATATGTTGATAAAGGACTCGGATGAATCGAGATCTTCAGGCAAACCTGAAATCTAGATAACTCGGCAGAACTTAAAAGAGACCTAACTTACGTTCTATGATTGAAAAAAACACCATTTCTCTTCACCTTCTTTTCTGTCGAGGAAAAACTCACTTTCCCCTTCTTCCCCTATTCTTCTTCACCTTTCCCCTTATTTTCTTCTTTCATCTCAGCTGCTTTGCTCAGTGATAAAAAATCCTAACCCCTACTCGCTCCCTCTAATCTGAACCACTTCGAGTGCTTCAAAAGTAAATTACAACTTGATTAATTAAAGCTCTTTGCATGTGAATTGCGATCCTTTTCCTAATTACTTAATCTTTGTCAACTTTCAAGTGTTTTATTTGTATTTGTATTTCTATTTATGGGAAAACTGTATGTTGATGTGGGCCACAATTTCCCAGATTTAAGTTTGAACAAACAATAGATAAGGGGGAAAACAATTAGGGAAATAACTAGCATGTGCTTGCAGAAAACGCGAAGAAGTTGCCAACCACGACAATTTATTAGCAATTTGATAGTTTATGAATTATGTGTTCGATTTAGCCTCTGTACGTTTATGATTTACAGGGTAAGAGTAGAAAATATGTTTACTGATCAGCAGGAAAGAATTAAACTTCAATTTTCATGAACCTAGCTACTGCATGCCCTGTTTGTTTACTTAACACTCTTCTTCACATCATAATAGGCTAATTTTTATAAACCGGGTATTAATTCCGTTTATTTGCTGGAAAGTAGTTTTACTTTTTAAAAATGAATTCCGGGAAAGTAAATTTCAGGAAAGTAAATTATTTCCTGATATTTGGTAGTGTGATGGAAAATAAGTTAGAAAACACTTTCTATTATTTGGTTGTGTTATGAAAAATAAGTTGGAAAATAACTTATTAATATTTTAATTTTTTCAAATTTATTAAAATAATGAGGAACAAATCTTACAAATTAAAAAGTTGAATGAGAATGAAATTAAAAAAAATATATAATTTCATAAATTATCTCAAATAAAATAAATAATAATCAAAATAATAGAGATCAAATCTAATAAATAAAAAAATTAAAAGATGAAGAAATTAAAATAATAATAATAATCATTTCATCAATTATTTCAAATAAAATAAGTAACAATCAAAAGAATGAGGACCAAATTTGATAGATAAAAAAATTCAATTAAAAAATGATTAGGGAAAAGCAAATGACAATTATAAAAATGAGAACCAAAGTTAATATAAAAATTAAATTATAAGGGATGAAATTGAAAAAAAAATATTCAAAAAAAAATATAAATAGCAATCAAAAGTTTGAAAACCAAATTTGATATAATCAGCAAATAATATAACATTTCTAAATTTTTTCACAACTTCCGGAAAGTGTTTTCCGCCCAAAATAAAAGGAAAACACTTTCCTGGAAACCAAGCTAAATTTTTCTTTAACTGGAAAGTGTTTTCCATTGACCAACTTTTCTAATGACAAACAAACACAGGAAAGTTTGAAAAGTGGTTTCCAGAAAACCACTTTCTATCAAAAAAACGCCCCCTTAGTTCCAATACCAGAAAAAACTAACCCCTTATACTTTTTACTGACATTTGTTCCATTGTTAAGAAACTAATTTCTTCTCTCATTATCAGGCATTAGTCCTATCACTGGAAAACTAATTTCTTCACTAAATAGTTTTTTTAACATCCTGTTGACCTCAGGATTTCAAGACGCAAGATTCCATAGTTCACAAACTAAAAACAACAAACCTAAAAACATCTTCCAAAACCATGGCCAACCAAAATCAATATGGACATCCCTCACACAACCAAAACACCCAAATCCTTCCACCTTCACATTCCTTGTCATACACACACCACCCTCAACCACATAAGTTCTACTTGGAGAGATATCCAAGTTACCTTTCCTACCATGATCTTTGAGCTTGCCTTCTCCAAATTGGATCTGTCTAAAGCTATTTTTTTTTTTGCAAGAAAACCATTTTTTTTTGCAAGAAAACCAAACAAAGCTGGAAAACGATTTGGGTTTTGTACCATTTCCTCTAAAGACTCAATTGATTATCTACTTTGTAGCTTAAATAATTTTTGGTTTGACTGTTACAAGTTGCGGGTCAACTTAGCAAGATTTGAAACATGACACACACCCAAGGAAAAATCCCACAAAATCCCCTTAAACCTATAGTTAGACTGAAAAATCCACCTTTTAGAACAAGAGACCACCGGACTTATGCGACAGTTTTGCAAACTATAGATGCCCCGCACCATCTAATGTCTGCACAAGAAACTTTTCTTCCTTAAAAGCCACCTAAACTTGGTTCGATGAAAGAAACTGTCATTTACTCTTTAAAACCATCATGGTTGAACAATTGTTTGCTTGCATCCATATCAGCAGGTGCAAATAATGGAAAGATTCAAGATGACCTTATTAGTTGTGATATTCAATCAACAAGAATGAGATTTCTTGGTGCTTCACAGGTTCTGATCCTATTTGAAGATCATCCCTTCATGATGCATGCTTTTGAGGCTGACTTGCCTTATTGGGACAAATATGTTGATGATATAAAGCCATGGCTTTCTATAGATTGTGCTATTGATAGGTTAGCATGGATCTCCATACAAGGATTGCCAATAGTTCGATGGAACAGAAATTGTCTAACAACTCTTCTCAGATCTACAAGAGATATTATTGGCTTTGACCGTTTAGGCTTAGATGCTTAGCCTTTGTATCTTTACTTGGTACAAGAAGTGATGAAGATATAAGGAAGACAATCATCTTGCACATTGATGGGGAAGATCATAATATTTGTATTGACAAAATTGATAGTCTTCACTATGCCATGGCTGACTCAATTTGTTACTCCATGGACACCTTTCATAGTAACTTAGTTTTGGAAAATGGATACACAACCTGTGGATCTCAATCTAGTCTTGATGGAACTATAGCAAATATTCCAGTTAAAACTACTCATAACGTGGGGCTTGATACGAGGGAGAAAATGAAATCTATTTCAAATTATGAAGAGGAGGCAATTGCTAAACCACATCTAACTGATGATCCAGCTCATAGGAAGGCTACCTATTCGGCTCCAACTAGGCTCCAAGACCACAACTTTTGTCATCATAAATGCACTGCAACAACTAGGGGGCCAGTCCACTTCCTAACAATGTCTACAGATTTTTTCCCTGAAATTTTGGGATATACTCAAAACTTATATCATCACATCAGCACTACTAGTAACAATGCTGCAAATGTAAGCAAGGTGCAAGACTCTAATGTTCAAGCTCATCATTTGGTGGACCTTGTTCATGTTACGTTGGGCCACCCCCTTATGTTAGAAGCCGAACCTAGTTTAGGTACTTACTGCTCTGACTCCTTCGGCAATACCTCCTCTTTTTCTTACTCCAATTATGATTTGGCCTATGAGCCAATTCAAGATATATAGCCCCAAATAGGTGAAGCAAGCCAACCCTTAAAGTTGGGTTCTACCATATATACCAACTCTAGATATCTTACAGAATAGGACAACAGTTAAGTGAAATTTTGCTCAAGATGAAGAAAGACAAAACTTTTAACAATTCATTGGACTTTACAGAAACACTCGGATGACATAGAAGAATCTACATATGACTCAGATGTTCACATTGGGAATAGATGTCATTTTCAAAATGTTGGGGACTCTCATAAAAATCTTTGTATAAACAATACCCGTACAATCAGGAGATGAAGAAACTAAAGTGAGTTTAGAATATCAAGAAGTTTAGGGTATGGTCCAGATTGGGGAAGCTTTACTTATTAGGGACAATTCCAACCTTTATGCTTTTGAAGGAGATATTTGGAAATAACTTCAACAAGAAAAGGCTGGCTGGGGGGTTGTCTAGTAAGTCCTTTGTTTCCTTTGCTTTGGTTAGGAGTTTTTTATATTTTCTTTATGAAGGTCCTTTCTTGGAACTTATATGGATTGGGTAGGGCTAGAAAATTACGGGTTGTGGGTAGGCTTATTGATATTTATAATAGTGATGTGTGTTTTCTTCTGGAAACAAAAATTAAGACTTACACAAACTCTTTCATCTTACGTATTTGGAACAATAGCAATGTTAATTGAGCTTGTAATGAGGCTAAAAGAAGTAGAGGAGGTATGATTGCTCTTTGGGATGATACAAAATTTCAGATTTTATCTGTTGAATATGGTTATGGGTGGATTGGTCTGTATGGTCAGCATATGCAAAGTGGTTTTATTTGTGATATTGTTGGTATACCCCTTGTTCTATGTCCAAAAAATGAGATCTTTAGGACAACTTGTGTATCCTCAGACATGCCTTTCCTATTTCGTGGTTGATGGTGGGAGATTTTAATAAGATTTTAAATCAGATTGATAGAAGCAGTGGCTATCTTCACATCAAGAGCTCTTCAGCTTTTAGGAATTTTCTGGATTCTTGTCACCTTATTGAGTATCAACTACCTGGAGGTTATTACACTTGGTTCAGGAATTACTTGATGAGCAAACTAGACCATGCTTTCTCAGATGACTCCTTTCTTCTTTAGTTCTCCAATGTAATGCTCCATCGATTACCTAGAGAAATGTTAGATCATTGCCCATTGCTAGTGTCTGATTGCCTCCTAGAAAGTGGTTATTGTTCTTTTAAATTTTTGGAGTTTTTGCTTCAATTTCCTAACTTCAAAACATTATTATAGGCTTTTATTGCTCATGCTAGTGTCTGATTGCCTCCTATCTGTTTTGAAATTTGAAAAGGATTTTGGAAAGGGTCTTAATATCTGGAAGACCTTCCCATTTTAAATATCTTTTTTTTTAAGAAAAACTCCACACTTTTTCTAGGAAATGATCTCAATATCGGATGACCTGTCTATTTTAAATTTTCTTAGAAAAACTCCACATTAAAAAAAAAATGGTCTCAATATTAGGTGACCTGCTCGTTTTGAACTTCAAAAGAAATCATCTTACCTCGAGGAATGAAGCGGTGCCGGTTCACAATTCCTATCCTTTTCCGTAGTTCCATTGACTTGAGATTTTGTACCTCAACAGTTCCCAAAAATTTGCAAACTATTTTGGCTTTCATCACACCTTTTCCTGCTAAGTTGGTGTTATGACAATATAACATACATGTGTTTTTTTTTATTATTATTTTAGAAACATAGGTCCCCCTTTTCATTGTAACCTTCATCGAGCTCTTATTTCCATTTGTTTGCCTGACCTGTCCTTTTTAACCAATATATGTTCCACGTGCTGCATTTCCTATCTTTTTCATGCTTCACGAAGAGATCTCCGGTTCCTTATGGGGCCTTTTCTTGCTCCATTGAATATTGCCTTTTATTATATTTTTGCTGATGTTTTAATTGTTTTTTCCATTATTTTCGGAGGAAAACTCAAAAGATCTGGTTCATGAAAACTGAAACTTTTAATGCTATCACCATATTTTGTTTTAAGCAATTCTCATCAAGGTATTTAAGAGGTTTTCATGATGATACCCCTTAATGTTGGGCTTTGGTTCATTATGTACCCCTATGTGCCCTTCTGGCCTCTAGTGTGATGTGCAAATATATGTCAAGTTTATATTTGATTTGGTTCTCTCCAATTGATGGAGTCATCTCCTTAGTCATGCGTAAAAAAAAACAGTTCTTTTAAGTAAAAGATTTCAAACGGTATAAGATCATGCGCTTTGTGAAGAAAAAGTTTCTTTACAGAGAGAATTCATGGCCAAACTTTATTTTATTGATTGGGAAGCATATTATTTCTTTAAAGTTAGCATTCATAGGTCTAACTAGATCTTCTCCATCTATCCTAGATAACTGTAAAGCTCCTCCTGAAAACGCTTTCTTTACCACATAAGGACCCTCATTGTTTGGCGCCTATTTACTCTGATCTTCTCCTGGTGAAGGCAATATTTTCTTTAGTACAAGATCTCATTCGTGGAATCCTCGAGGCCGGACCTTCTTATCATATGATTTGGCCATCCTTTTTTGGTATAGTTGATGATGATAGATTGCAGTTATCCTCTTTTCACTGATAAATTCAACTTTGTGGATATCCAAGTTAGTTTTTTTAACATCCTGTTTTTTGGTATTTTGGTGAAGGCATTAATCCCATCACTAAAAAACTAATTTCTTCACTAATTAGTTTTTTTAACATCCTGTTGACCTTAAGATTTCGAGACACAAGATCCCACTGTTCACAAACTACAAACTACAAACCTAAAAACCTCTTCAAAAAGCCATGGCCAACCAAAATCAACATGGACATCCCTCACACAACCAAAACACCCAAATCCTTCCACCTCCACGTACCTTGTCCTACACATACCACCCTCAACCCCATAAGTTCTACTTGGAGAGATATCCAAGTTACCTTTCCTACCATGATCTACAAGCTCGCCTTCTCCAAATTGGATCTGTCTAAAGCCTTTTTATTGTAAGAAAACCAAACAAAGCTGGAAAACGATTTGTGTTTTGTACCTTTCCTCTAAAGACTCAACTGATGATCTACTTTGTAGCTTAAACAATATTTGGTTTGACTGTTATAAGTTGCGGGTCAACTTAGCAAGATTTGAAACAAGACACACACCTAAGGCAAAATCCCACAAAATCCCTTTAAACTTGTAGTTAGACTGCAAAGCCCACCTTTTAGAACAAGAGACCACCGTACCTATGCGACAGTTCTGCAAACTATGGATACCCCGCACCATCTAATGTCTGCGCAAGAAAATTTTCTTCCTCAAAAGCCACCTAAACTTGATTCGATGAAAGAAACTGTCATTTACTCTTCAAAACCATCATGGTTGAACAATT
>Ga0325405_1006334_pt1 | contig 11957 bp, 4 predicted proteins | sample PopdelMetagenome_21_FD_205663 | JGI IMG/M metagenome (GOLD analysis project Ga0325405, IMG submission 205663) | Populus deltoides microbial communities from Bellville, Georgia, United States - Xylem-Control-R2 | ecosystem: Host-associated > Plants > Phyllosphere > Stem > Wood/Secondary xylem...
AAGAATTTTAATGAACAATTGTAACATAAATGCAATTAATTCTGAACTGAATTTTAGGCAAATAATACGGAATAAATTAATTTTAGGCACATGTGATGTGAGACCACCAATTAATTCAAAGTCGGTAAACCATCTTCATCTTTATTTTATCTATATATATATATATATATAAATAACAAATATTTATTTATAAAATGCACCGTTTCTATTTACATGAAACACATCTATGGCCACCAAAACCCACGTGTACAAGGTGACCAAGATTTCTATCAAGAGGAAGTTTTATCACATGACTGAAATGGTCTTCTTGTACAGTAATGGACCGTGCTGTATCTAGAAGCCTAAAACTGAAGCATTGACAATCTTGGAATACTCCTACGTGGCTATAATCTATTTCAATTTGGAGACTATTTCTCCACCTTTTTTTTTAATTCTTTTAAAAAAAATTAATTTTTTTTTATTTATTTCAAATTAATATTATTTTAGTATTTTTATATTGTTTTGATGTGCTGACATAAAAATAAATTTTTAAAAATAAAAAATAACTTTTACCATCAAATAATAAAAATAAATAACTCTATAACAAAGTTTTGACTTTCTACACGACGCAATTAATTAGTCCCAAACCAATGCTAGTTGAAGGGACAAAACTACGAGCTAAAATAATATAGCTTTGTACTTTGAATAGTTAGGTCAAATCTTGCATGAATTGAGATTTAAAATTGATTTTTTTACATTGAAATTAAGGGATTTCCTACGAGCCATCTTCTTGTAGCTTGACCAAAATAACTTGGTGTATTTTAATTCGTATCTTGAATACTCGTATCCTTATCCATACAACACATACCACTCCTTAATTTCTGGTGGTCAAATCTTCCATTGTTTCATGGAGTTCAAATTGTAATTGTGGACATAAAACTTATAAATGGAGTTCCCACTTGACTAGTCTTCCAGAGGGATATGCCCATCCTATTTAATTTGGCTTCTGCATTAATCACCGATTAATTTAGTTCTAACTAGGTCTTAGCCACGTTAATTAACAACACTAATCTTTGGCCTTGTGATCTTTAAAAAGATGTCTGCGAACAAAAAGACTTCAGTATGCTAATTATGAAATAAGTTTCCCATCTTTGATTTTGTATGTACGGATGGATCAATTTAGGGTTCATAGAATCATCTGGCATAAAGAAAGGGTAATTATAATCAAGAGCTATGATTTACAAGATTGTAAGCATTTTCTTTTTTATGGGATTTGTCTTCCCAACCAGAAAAAGTTAGTAGGGGAGAAAAAAATCAAAAAACTGATTAAACTGATAAAATTTAAAAAAATAATCAAAAAACCGAATTGTGAAAAAAACCAACTAAAATTTTGAAAAAACTGACCGGTTTGGTTTCGGTTTTATAGGTTTGAAACTGAAAAAACCGAATCGAATTGAACGTAAATCAAAAAATAATCAAGGCAAACTGAAAAAACCAACTCAAATTAAAAAAATTAAATCAAATCACTTTGAATCAATTTTTATTCAAAAAAAAAAAAAACCGAACGGAAGAAATAGATTTACTTTGAATTCACACTTTTTGGTGTTTTGAATGCATAAAAAAACACGGAGAATTAATGGGGAGTTGTTGCACCATGACAATTATTGGACAAGATAACTCTATCCTCGACATCACCTAGCTAGTAGCCACTATTTCCTGCTACATTAAAATTGAAATTAAACTAAAAATCATCGGTCATTTTCTGTCGCTCAAAATATATATTATTATGAAATAGTGAAATAATATAACTATTTTACCATTAGTAAATAAAAATAATGAATTAGCCATTAAAAGTAAAACAATATTTTCTCTAACACTCATGGGTCATTACCATAGTTATTTAGGACAAATTGATATCCTCATATTTTTTTAGCATTATAAACGTTATAGCATAATAATTTAATTATCTTTAAAAACAAATGAATTTCAATTAGTGTCTAAAAACTTTTTAGTCTTTTTAATACATTAAAATGATTAAATTTTTTTTAAAAATAAAAGTTATTAAATTGACTTCTAGGGGATTTTTTATTTCTTCTTCAAATTTATTCTTTTATTGCTATTTATTTTATTTGAAATAATTTATAAATTATATTTTTTAAATTTTATACTCTAATTTTTTTTATTTTTCAAATTTGGTTCATATTCTTTTGTTTCTTTTGATTTTATTTTATATAATTTTTAAAATTAAATTCTTTTATAATTTATCCTCATTTAGTTTTTTCTATAAAAATTTATTCTCATTCTTTTGATTGATATTTTTTTTAACTTTGAATAATTTGCTAAATTCATATATTTTTTTTATTTTATCTTTTAATATTAAATTAGTTAAAAATTAAGTTTCTTGATTGAGTCAGAGTTTAGAATTTCACGGGTTGCATGCTTGAGAGATGAACCCAGGTTTAAAAAATTCACCCAACTTTGCTAGTTTTTTTTTAGTTTCATCCTTTAATATTTATTTAATTAGAGATTGAACTCTGATATTTTTTTTATTTGCTTCCTATAAAATTTTTTATTGAATTTGAAAATGACTTGGGTTATCTCTTGTCTTTTTGTTTGTTGTTCCTTGTTAAAATCAGCTTTTTTTAAAAGAAATCATGTTTTATTTGAATTAAATTATGTTAATTAATTAAATATAAGCATTAGAATTGAGTTTCTTGATTGAACTCGGATTTAGGATTTTATAGGCTATGAGCTTAGGATATTAATAATTGTTTATGATATTTGCCAAGGTATGCTTTTGTTTTTTTAACTCATATTTTTTTCAGTTTTATCCTTCAACATTTATTTAATTAGAGACCCGGCTTTATCATATATTTTTTTATATTATGATGGATTTTCAATGATTTTAAAAATTACATGAGTTATCTTGTATCTTTTTATTAGTTGAATTTAGTTTTTTTAAAAAAATATTTTTAAATTAAATTAATTAATTTAATATAAATATGAGATGTTTACTTCATGATATATTATTTAATTTGCTTTATGGGTTATTATTCTAATAGCGTATGTAATTTTTTTTAATATTGTTATGTAACCTTTTTATGGTGGTAGTAAAACCATTCGAAAGATTTTTTTTAGTTGATGGATGATGTTTATAATGAAGTAACAATGAGTTTTTTTTTTAAAAAAAATATATTGTTAGCATGATGCAAACATTTTCTTTTTAAAGAAACTAACTGAACCCGTGGCGCATCGTGTATTAGGATATGGTCCCTGAACTGAATATAGTTTATGTAATATGATTAATTTAGTCTAATTAATTATTTTGATATTTGAAGATTTGGTTGTTAGGATATGGTCCTTGACGTACGAATCTACCGTGCAATAATCTGATCTTAAATCTCACTTTTTGGTGTTTTCATGGACATGGATTGCATTACCATGCAAAACTAAAATATTTAAAAATAACCAAAATTATATATATATATATATATATATATATATATATATATATATATATATATATATAGACTTTGAACAAAGCTCAATCACTACTGAGCTTGGAATCAAGCCCAAATGACTTGGTTAAAAAAATTAATAGATTAAATTAACCATTGTTCGTTATTGTCTTCTCCAATCTTTCATTAGTTTGGTTTTATTATTGAATTGTGGTCAAATAGCTACCCATCTAGATAAATATCAATTGTTTTTAAAAAATAAAACATGAAAACACTCAATTGAATATTATAAACACAAATTTAACATTAAAAATCACTTTTAAATAACCAATAAACACACAGATTTAATTAATTATAAACATTTTAAGAACCAGAAATTTAAATCCACTAATAAAATTGTTTAATTAATCAGGTGTGTGTAAACTTTTTATAATGAGAGTTTTTATTTGTTTGTTCGTTTGACTGAATTTCATTCAATCGACACTTTTTTTCTCTTCTCCTTTACTTTCTTGTTTATATTTTTTATTTTCATATGAATTTTTTATATATATTTTCTAGTTTTCAATTCTGATAATGAAAATTAAGTCGATTAACAAATGGACTGAAAATTATTCTTAAAACAAAGATAAAAAATTATTTTTATCTTCTCTTCCAAAACAGCAAAAGTGTCTGGACTATTGTACAAGTGATGACCACCTCATTAGTTTTCAGAGCAAATTTCCGACCGTTTACCATCAACTACAATTTCGACGATTACTCCCACAGTAAGGCTCTTTACCTACTTCCATCCATTCCGAAGGAAAAAAAAGTCTTCGAAGGTCATTAATCTATTGCCTTTCTTGTTGGGTAGGCCATGCAAAGCAGTGGAGCCACTAGCCTTGCACCTCCACTTTCTCGCCTTTCTTTTCCACAAACGGCGACTCAGGTCAACTAGTATTTTTTTTAGTTCCTCCTTTTCTCCATCGAAACTATATCTTCTTCTTCTTTTAATGGGGAAAGAGCACCATTAAATGGCCTCCCCCTCCCTGCCGGTGGCTCATAAATTGATGTTTGGAATTTCTACTGCCGAGCATGATTTGTTGGAAGTTCTTGAGATTAAATTCGCTCTGACACAATACTCTTCTTGTTTTTTGTTTTCTTATTTTCTCAGGCTGTTGTTTGCGGTCAGTTAATTTACCTTTTCTATGAATGGAATTCGAAGGGCAAAGTATTTGACTATCTGGATAACAATTTTTTTATGTGATCCATAATTTTGGCCGTTGATTTTGTCTCAAGACTAAAGTTTCTATTTAATTAATTCTTAAGTATAACTCATACTTTTTCAATGAACTGAGCACTTTTTGGTGGACGGTCGAGTCATTCTGCTTATGGAGTCCAGCTAAATCTGAAATTAATTATGAATTTTATTGTTAAATGAAAGTCTTCTCTCTTGTGTTGTGTTTGGTTAGAAAATTCGTAACCTGAGGGGAAAATGGATATAGAAGCTAGGTAAAGGTATTGATATATACATTATGATAATTATTGAGTTCAAATTTTAAAGTTATTTATAATTAAGAATATATTACAAAGTCTTGTATTTAACGAGAAACAATTTATATATTCTCGAATACCAACTTATGGGTTTTATTTAAAGACATTCTCGATATCAGATTGGATTTAACTATAAAATGAAAAGTGATGACTATATATTAATAAAAAATTATGTAATTAGGTATGTATTATGTTAAGTAATCTCATTTCTTGTTTGAATTATACTAATTAAGACCTAATTTTTTTTTAAACTCCACTTCATGTTTGAAATTATTTTAGAAGAAATTCTCAAAGTTTACAAATACTATGGATAGGCTTAGGCTCGTTAAATATCTCTTTAGTCCTCTTTACTCTTACTCTTGTAATAAATCTAATGGACACATACAATGAATTTTATATTGGTGCTTGTTTATTCCTATCGAAATTTCTACCCTTGACTAGCGGTGATATAAAGAAATATTGACCGATCGAGTGCCATTAACTTCGAGAGAAAAAGAAGGACTTGAAGTGATTAAAACTAATGGCCATTTGCACCCAATAGATCCAAGTTTGATATTTTAATTATCTGTAGATTTTTTTTTATTCAGTGGTTTTTTATTATACATTTCAACCAACAAAAATTAGGAATATAATAGAAAAAAGACCACCCGTTTAGCTTTAAAAAATGTCCAAAATATAATATTATGGTCATGATCTGCATAGCTCTTGACCGACTTCCATAGCTCCACAATTGAGTGCGAAGGAAAAATAGTCTTCAAAAATCTAGTTGACATTTGGCTTGTTTACGGGCAGCCATCAAAGGACGGTAGCCATGCACTAAGCTTCGTAACTCAACTTGCTAGCCTTTATTTTCCACAAACTACAGTGTCGAACTGTGGTTTCAATGCTATGTCAAGATCAAGTTGTTCCGTTGCTTTTGTCATTGGGTGACGAGAAAAATCGTAACATCTGGAAATAATTTTAGATCCTCTTGTTTTCGAGAAGAAACGTAACCAATCATGTCTCAAGCTTTATCATCACCTTTGAATTACATGATATATATTCAAAATAAAATCAATTATTCAGCCATTATCATTTTTAATAGCATACACGGAATATTTGAAAGTGTAATGTAAGTTATTTTTTAAAATAATTTTTATTTAAAAATATATCAAAATATTTTTTGATATCAACAATTCAAAACTATATAAAAACATAAAAAAAAATTGATTTAAAATAAAAAAAATAAAAAATAATTAATTTTTTTAAAAAATACTTTTAAAACATGTAAAAACAAACAGGCTCTTATATCATTACAATTAATTTTAAATTTATTAATTTAAATCATAAAAAAATGATTAGAAATGAAAGCATCCAAGAAAATCTCCATCTATCAAAAGAATATGAACCCCCATGCCGATGGACCATCGATGATTCGCATTGACTCGCCATCGTTTGGTGGGAACTTATTAGGCATTTAGAAAATTTTAGAGAAAACATTTTGTTCCTTTTCTTTTTCTTTTTCTTTTTCTTTTTCTTTTTTTAAGGATGGAGCTAATTAGGCAACGTAGTCAAAATGAAAGCCACTAGAAAGCTCTTGGATATACTTTTTTGTGAAAAGGAGATTCTTATTCTCGTTTATCATCCTATTCCTTGTCTCCATTAAATACATCTTAACAGGAAAATGTTTCAGTCGAGTCTTCTATCAATCGAACATTATCCAGTTATTCCTTGTCTTAATTAATATCTTTGCCTCTAAAATCATAAAAATGAGAGGCTAAATTTCTTAAAACATGTCCATTTTTGTATTTAATGGTAAGATTAATTGGATAATATTTTATATACAACATATAAAATTAATTATAAGCGAACAAATCCAAATGCTTATCTTATCTTGAAAGATCACAAGCTTTTTTAATATCTTATGTAGTCGTGTCTTTATAATGGAAGTCCTCAAGGGGCGTAGTGTGATAGCAAAAGGTTCAAGATCTGCACAGCAGGTCTCGAGTTCGAGTCAGGGCGTGCATCTTTTATAAAAGCCTGGGATAGCCGGGGTTTTACTCCATTATCTGGGTCCACAAAGTGCGCTTTCCGGGAAGGTGAGGTTTCTTGAATCCAAAAAAAAAAAAAGTCATTAAGTGAAATGAATTTTTTAGGTAACCAAAACTTTTAGATGGAAAAAAAATCTAAGCAGCATGGGTTAATTTTGCTTAAAACCACCGACGTGCACTCAACTCTCGCTTGGGCATGGGTTCGGATTCATTGAATTTGTTTTGTTTGGTTAATTTTCCATCTTGTTCAACATTTGATGATTTTGGTTTTTTTTTTTCCTTCAAAATGTTAGGTATTAGACCGTAAAATATGTCATAACTTGTATTCCCCCAAATTTCCAGTATTTCCATAGACATAAAAATATCGAAAATATCGTTTCAATCAATTTATGTCATTTCTTTATTTATCTAAGCTTTCATTGATTTATATTATTTTATGAATATTATTTTATGAGATCAATTTTATAAATAAAAAAATGAAAAAGATTGAAGAATGAAAAAATAAAAACAAGAGTTTAGGGAGTGAAACGAGAAAAAATAAAAAAAAATACTAAAGTGTGTTAGAGAATAATATAAATCATATTTTGGAATCTCAACTTAAAATTTTAGATGAGATCCTAATATATGATTTATATTATTTTTTAATAAAATAATCTAGGACTAAAAATAATATAATGAAAGATCATGTAAACGAGAAAGAGAAAAATAAATAGGAGAACCAAATAAAATTGAAAAATTATAGGAAAAGATTCTACATAATTAAAAAAATAAAAGAAAATTTAGTTAATTTTAACCACAAAAATTTCCAATTAGAAATCCCCAATCTTGAAAAAAAAATATAAAATCTTCAAATATTATCTTTCTACTTCTGACTTTTCCTATTTAATAAAACCAAACAAATTTTCATATCCAAACAAATATATTTGTTAGAAAATATTTTATTTTGACTTCTTCAAAGATTTAAATTGACATATTGTATAGTGAAAAACTAGGGCTTGGGTTTTTCAAGTTCTAAGATTACAATAATATTAAATGATAGAAAATAACTCAAATATAAATTTAATAATTTATAAAACTGATTGAAAAAATAGCACACTAACTATTTTTATATTAGCTAAACTGGCCTAGTCTATAGAGGAAAAATCAAACCAAAATATCATTTTCTAAACCTAATTTAGATATAAAAACAATCTTACAAGCTTCTAGAACACTTTGATAAAATTATATCTAAGTAATTAGATAAGAAATTATAGTAATTAAATTTTATCTGAAAGCTCAGTTAACAGGTATCAACCTTTTCTTGCAGTTAACATTATCAACTTATTCCATGAATTCAAGAATATATTTGCTAGAAAACTTGGGGCATTTTTGCACGTAAAACACATGAATGGTGGGTGAATTGATGCCATATTGAAAGTCTACAGCCTTTTTTTTAAAAAAAAAATGTTTAAAGATTCGTACAATCGGAGAGTAAGGGACATAGAACTGGTTAGGCTTTTTAACATTGTGTTTTAAAAATATATTTAATATAAAAAATATTAAATTAATAGTTGTTTTAGTTTTTTTAATTATTTTGATGTATTAATATAAAAATATTTTAATATATTTTTAAATAAAAATCACTTTAAAAAAATATATATATCACAATATTAAACACACGTATACTTCCTTACAATTCAGACTGAGGTATGTGAAAAACATTATGGCTACACATTTGTAGCTTCCAATAAATTTCTTCCCCCTTTTAACTGGTGATATTTACGGATCCTGGCTACGAGCTACCAACTTTATAAGAAAATGATTTGCTTAATTAAAGTCATTAATTTGGCACTTTTCACACAAAAAATCGAATTTAGGATGGCTTTCTTTAATCCCTAACAGTGGGGGAAAGTGTTCCGATTGATTAGTGTTGGTTTTCTAAATATCATAAACGCAACATAAATTACGAAACAAAATTATTCAGGTATTTTTAAGATCTAGTTAGATAGATCTAGAGTTATTTAATGATTTATTATTTGAAGATTTGATCTTTTTCAGCTTTAAATAATTCTTTAAAGATTAAGTTGTTGCAAACCATAAGCCGTCCAATTGTTCGGCTTCCAATAATAATCTACATGAACCACCTGTAAAAAATCTCTTAAATCCCTATCTAAAAGAAAAATATTGATACGTCTAGAGTGCTAGCTTCAATATTGTATTTACGTAGTTTTTTTTATCTAATAGACAACTACTCATTCTCTGTTAAAATAAGAGATATAGTTTACTATTTATAAAGAAATCTAAAAAACCCTATAAATTGAAAAAAAAAACATCACTTTACCTCCTAAATAATATTCATATATTAATTCAAGATAATTTTAGAAATTAACTCAATGAAGTCCTTACTTGATTTTTTTAGGTCTAAAAATATAATCCTTGTATTAATTATATTCTAGTCCTTAAGTTCTAAAATATATTTTTAATCAAGTTATACTTCATTAAATCATCCCAGTTTAATTTCTGACTAATAGTTTTTAATGTGTGTAACCCATTAGGTTCCTAATATGTTGACCCAAATATAAATTTTAATTATAATTAAATAAATTAAACAATTTAATATATTAATTATCAATTCAACAATTGATTAATTTATATTTGAAAATTAGATACATCATCTAGCAACGTATTATTATTCTTAAATATTAAAAAAGTTATAAATGATTTAAATTAAACTAGATTTTAAGTTGAACGAGATGTAGAATTGGACCGACAAAACAAGTCTAATTACTGTACTCAAAATTGGTTGTTTCATATTAAATTATGTGAGGCCAATCCCATACTTTTTTCCTAATTATTGATGGCTCGTTAGTCTTTCAGATTTTATTTGCATGTGCATGGGACAGAGAGGTGGATGAGCTTTGAATTTTTGGAACCTTAATTTTCAAAGGATTCGAGTCTTATACTCTCTTTTTTTTTTCTTCAACTATATCATCAATTAATTTAACGAGTCTAATAAATCCACAGCCCAAATCTTAATCGACCCCATCTTAAATCAAGAGAGAGGGGGACAGATGCACAAAATCGACTTGTTAATCTAATTTGTGGTTTTATTTAGTTCTTAATCTCTTCTTTTCCATCTTATTAATCTAATTTCTTGAGAAAAAGGACACATCAGTCCCTACCTAATTAAGATTAGGGACAGGAAAGAAAAATAAAGAGAAAAATCCCAGAGGACCCCTCATAGAAGATCGATGCAATTTAAACACAAAAACTGAACATGTGATTTGGCTTCGCTTGTTTGCATGTGAGTGTCATTTTCACCCTTCTTTTTATAATTATTTTTCTGCATTTTTTTGATAGATTTTTTTTTTTTTTTTGTGGCCTTGAAAGTCTCTTGATTTTAGGATGTTCACATTAAAGGAAGTCTGTGTCGTTTCCTTCATGCTCGGTTCTTGGATATCTGTTTTCGATCTGGAAACAAAATAGAAGAAAATGATTAAAATAAGAAATTTATGCTTATTTTTTCCATTTATGTGTTGTATTTTGAATAGAATCGAGTTTAATAATATTGAAATATATAAATTAAATCAAGATATTTAATATTAAAAACGTATAGAATAATGGTGTTAACAAGCGAATACTAGTTAGGTTACTTAATTATGAGTCAGCTACATATGTTTTTGTAATTGGAGTTTTAATTTCTTGTAAATAGTTTTTTCTGGTTAGTGAAATTAAGATTAATTAAAGATTAATTGGTACCTAAATTTTAAAAAAAAGACCTGTAAAATACAACACACATCCATTAAAATCCTTTAATAAACATCACCCCCAAGTTTACTTATGAAATCATTAATAATATCCTTTAGTTGATGTAAGTTATTATTATTATTATTAAAAATTATATAAATAATCATTTAATAAAAATATCATATGGAAAGAGAAATATAAATTATATAAATTTTAAAGTTATATATATATATATATATATATATATATATATATATATATCAATTAGTAAATCCACGCATGCACCAAGCAAAATTCTTACGACAACAAAACATGAACAGATCATTGTCAAGAATAAGATTTGGTGCATTGAATGACTTCAATTATGTTTTCCCCTTTCACATGAAATTAAAATAGAGAACAAATCATTGTAAAAAACATGGCATTACATGCTTCTATCTTCTTAATTATTGATTATACCATTTAACTAATTGATGGAAATAATTTACTTCTAGTTTGGCTTCGAGCACTTGATTAATAAGATTAATTCTTTTTTTAGCTGTTGAATTAATAATATCTCTCAATTGATGTTGATTATTTTTAAATAATGCTAAATATAAATAAAACATAATAATAATAAAAAACTTCAAAAATATATGTTTATTTTAAAATCATGGTCCAATAACACAATTACATTCTTGAATTTTCTTATTGTTATATTTTTCATATTTAGCATTTGAGATGTCATAAATTCATCTATATTTATTATTTTCAAAATTTTCTCACCGATTATTAATTATTTTTTTATCATTTTAAATCACTCCATTTAGTTTTTTTTCTTTTACATGATATAAACTATATTTTTTTATTTCATAAAACTAAAATCATCCTCCACCTATTTTTTCAAAATTGTACGCTACATATTTTTCTCAATTTCTACTTATGGCTGTGAATGAAAATGCACGCCCAACCGTAAATCCATCTATCAACCCGTAGGGAAACAAACAAGTAGTCAGAATAAGGGCTCCACCCCATTATTCTATTCAGATTACCCTTCTATCCCTCTATCTGTCACTATAAAGTGCCCCATGCCGTGCTGGATATCCACGTGTTGCTTTCTCCACGAACGACCTTTTTTTCCTTCTTGTTTAGTTATGTGACATAAAGCAACAGCTTCAAACTTCAATTTCGTCCCCAAGATATTACTCTATTACTAATTGAGCTTCGAAATTTTTTATTTTATCATTTTTTCTCC
>Ga0325405_1006337_pt1 | contig 11956 bp, 5 predicted proteins | sample PopdelMetagenome_21_FD_205663 | JGI IMG/M metagenome (GOLD analysis project Ga0325405, IMG submission 205663) | Populus deltoides microbial communities from Bellville, Georgia, United States - Xylem-Control-R2 | ecosystem: Host-associated > Plants > Phyllosphere > Stem > Wood/Secondary xylem...
CATCAATCTATCGTCCAAGTAGACGCTTACTGGGTGAACAAACAAAATACAATAAAAATACAAAAATATATTAGTATTTATACGGATGGTGCTTAACATTCATCCCCTCCACATAAATATTATGTAAGAAAAAATCGGTCAACACCTTGAAAATATTGAAATCAACAAAAGTGTGCATCGGTAAGATATTACATGAGATTATGCTGGTGATTGTTTTTAAAATAATATATTAAAATAATATTTTTTATATTTTAAAATTTATTTTTGATATTAGTATATCAAAACGTTTTAAAATTATAAGAATCTTTGAAAAAATATTTTTATTATAAAAAGTACGTTTTAAACCTAAAACAAATACTATAAATGAGAAAAGCAACCACTTGTTTTGTTGGTGCATTTAAAAAGTGGTATTGATGATAGTAATTGACGGCTACAGCTACTAGCTCCTCCTCCAATAATTGTATGAAAGGGTTGCTAAGAATATTGTTTTTTAAAATTATTTTTTAAAAAAAACATATTGAAATAATTTTTTTATTTTTAAAAAATTATTTTTAATATCAGATATTATAATAATTAAAAAATATTAAAAATTAAATTTTAACAAACACCCTATTAAAACTCACTCTCAAAACACCTTATAAACGAGGTCACCACGCTTCCAAAGAAAGGGGGTGAGAAGAAGGCAAGGCCACCCATCTTGGCCCAATGGGGACCGTCAGATCAAACCAATCTATTTTCTTTCTGTTCCCACTTATCTCCTCGTCCTCCTCGTAACCTGAAGAATTTTTGTTACCATTTTTATTTTTATTTTTATTTTTATTTATTCTAATGAAAACTACACATGCAAATTGCAATCTCCCAGGACTGTCCTTTTCTGCTACTCGCCGTGTCCTCTCCGACGCTATTTGAAATAGAATAAAAAATTAGGTGAATTATTTTTTTCTTAATTAAATTTTAATGCAGTTTATGTGGCATTTAATTTGCCATGGTCGATTTGATGTTGCTATATTATATAAAAAAAAAAGTTTAAGGAATTTACCTGTTCAAGCATACATTATTTGTCTAAACTCAATTGATTGATTCAATAATACTTAATTTTTTTAAATAGATGATAATGTTTATGTATTGTCTCATCCAGACAAATAATAATGAAAGAAATGAAAGATGTCCCATTGTTTTTTTTTTTTTTGTAAAAAATACATAAATTCATTCCAAAAAATCATATAAAAATGTTTATTTTATAATTTTATCTTTATCTCTTCATATAATTTTTTTTTTATTTCCAAACACTAATCAAATACATCCTAACAATTCATAAACAAAATAATAAAAAATAGCTATTAACAAAAACTATCAGATATGGTGTTTTTACGGTCCACCGCCACATGAAACACTATTTATTATAATAATGTTTTTTTTACTTTTGTTTATTTTATCATTTAATATTTGATCCATTAGAAATTAAGTTTCATGATTTGTTATAGTTTACTTTCTATATAGTTGTCTTAATATTATGACTCATACTGCTGGTTAAGTGGGTTAATCCAATCGAGTTATTTTTTTTAATTATTTTTTTTTCAATCTAATCATTCAACATTATGGTGATTATGAATTAAGTACTTTCATTATTTATTTTAGTTTATTTTCTATTACATTATCCCAGTTTCATGATCGAAATCATGAGTTTACGGGTTAACATGTGTTAACTCAAGTTCTTTTATTGAATTCTTGTTTGTAGATTGGTTCTTTCCATTTTTATTCTTCAATCATGGGTTGATTGAGAATTATACTTAATAATTTATTTCAATTTGTTTCATATAAGGTTCTCTCAGTCTCATGATCTGAGTCGTGAGTTTGAAAAGGTAACTCGAGTTGAATCGGGTCATTTTTTTTAATTTTTTATGAAGTTATCCTAGTTTTATAACCTGAATCATGGGTATAGCTAGTTGACTAGGGTAATTTTTTTAATTGATTTTTTTTCATTTTCATCTTTTAGCATTGAATTGATTGAGAATTGAGTTTCATAATTTATTTCAATTACTTTTTATATAGTTATCTTTATCTCACGGCTTAAGTTGTGGATTTGGTAGGTTAACTCGGGTTGACTCAAGTTATTTTTTTTTATTTTTTAATTGATTTAATTTTTTAATTTTATACTTTAATATTTTATTGATTGATATTTAATCTTTATAATTTATTTTGATTTGTTTTATACGAGGTTATCATGATCTCATGATTAAAGTTGAGAATTTGACAGATCAACTCAAATTGATCTAAGTTAATCTAATATGTTGTTGTTTTAATTTTTTTTAAAAAAAAGATTTTATATTAAATTGTTAAAAAACTAGAGCATTTTAAGACCTAAACTTTTTATTAAGAGAAATTATTAAGTACACAATTGATTAATGAAGCCTACTTATACAATGATAGCTGAATATTGAAAAGGATTAATTAGACCACCAAGATGCCGTCATCCAGGTATCTTCATCATCATAATTCATAGATTGCTTGTTCTTCTACTTAACCGAAAACAATTACGAAAGACAGCAAGTACCCTGAAGTAGCCTTGACGAGAGGACGGTCCAAAATATAACCACGTTGGCTAACAACTTGTGGTAGTACACCTTGAAATTCTAACCTCTAACATGATGCCACGTGTAACGTCTCATCGTCTTGTTCTTGTCCTTGTCCGTTGACACCATTCTCAGCTTCCACAGATTTAATTACATTTCATTCTCCTTTAACAGTCCATTAAGGGCAGGGCACCTTCGCCCAATCACTTGCCCCACAAAGGCAAAGCCAGCCTTTTTCATTCTTGGCCATGAAAACTTTGGAGATTCTCATCGCTAACATATAAAGAGAAGACAGACAGTACCAGAGAAAAGGAGAGACAATATAGAGGGAATCACAGAAGTTGTTGTTCTTCATTGTTTGCTACTTTCCTTCATACATATATTGAAGCTATACTATAGTTAGCTAACTAGCTAACAATGGAGCGTTATGAGATTTTGAAAGATATCGGGTCAGGAAACTTTGGTGTTGCTAAGCTGGTTAGAGAGATAACAACTGGTGAACTCTTTGCTGTTAAGCATATTGAAAGAGGCCAAAAGGTGATCTTTTTTTAACTTCATGTTTTTTCTCTCTCAATATATTCATCTTCGAATTTCTCCTGTTCATTGAGCAATGTTCTTTCATTCTTTTTTCTGAGGTTGGGTGGATGGTGGAATTTCGTAAAGACGTTAAATATGTGTCGAAGACTAGATTTTGTCTAGTGGATGTTACGCTTGTATATTTTGTTCTTTGTGGTCTTATCTGGGCTAGGCTGTGCTAGTTTCTTTTTCTTTATATATTAATTAATCTGGATTGGAGACTTTCTTTTTATAATTTTTTTTTCAACTTGGTGTTTTCTTTTATTTGATGGTAGTAGTGATTTTGAAGTCTTGTTTGGTTTTTGCAGATTGATGAGCATGTTCAAAGAGAGATTATGAACCACAGGTCATTGAAGCATCCCAATATAATTAGATTCAAAGAGGTATGCAAAGTGTCATGTCTTTCCTTCTTATTAGATTATGAAATGTAAAAGAATTTCGAGTGACTAGGTCTTTTTACTCAATGTAAATATGGATTTAGAAGGTCTCGATCGGTACTTCTCTCAAGCTTCAGAAACTTTGAAAGAATCTGAATTGATATGGAAGTTCAGTTTTCATTGCTGCAATCCAATTTGTTCATTTAAAAGGAGGCTTAGATATATAAGAATGCACTTGGACCTGCACTTTCCAAGCCGAGCCAGCTTAATCTACACTCTGTCAATAAGAAACTCATTCTTGATGTCAAGAATTATAAGAACTTGAAGATTTTGAATCTTGAAAGGGATTTTTAAGTCCAAGCTCCAATTTACTCTTAGATATCAATTTTGAAAACAAGAGCCTTGCCTTAGCTTTTCGATAAGTCTTTACATTTTGCAGGTTTTAAGAAAGGTTAATTCATTGTGCAGGTTCTGCTAACACCAACCCATTTAGCCATAGTAATGGAATATGCAGCTGGTGGAGAACTTTTTGAGAGAATATGCAATGCTGGTAGATTCAGTGAAGATGAGGTAAGTATAGTGTAGAACCAAACAATGTCAACTTTCAATTACTTCTTTGTGTGGTGTTTGATCTTTTCATTTTTGGCTGTCAAATATTACCAGGCAAGATATTTCTTTCAACAACTCATATCAGGAGTCTGTTACTGCCATTCTATGGTACTAATCTCAGCCGATTTTCATTCTCAGTTTGTATAGATAAAGTCCATGTATAGATAAATTACCCTCCTCTTTCTGTAGCAAATTTGCCACAGAGATCTTAAGCTGGAAAACACCCTCTTAGATGGAACCTCAGCGCCGCGTCTTAAGATATGTGATTTCGGCTATTCTAAGGTAATGAACTAACGAATTTACCTTACATGGAGTAAATTTAATTGTAGAGCCACATGATCAATGTTTTACCCCATTTATGCAGTCTTCTGTGTTACATTCTCAACCCAAATCTACTGTGGGAACACCAGCCTATATTGCGCCGGAAGTCCTCTCAAGAAAGGAGTATGATGGGAAGGTATTTAAGACCATTTCAATCTTGTTATTGTTTATCTCTTCCTGGACCTATTTGATCACCTAACATCTAGCATCACTATTTGACTATTCAAATTGTAGATAGCTGATGTTTGGTCTTGTGGGGTTACCTTGTATGTGATGCTGGTTGGGGCTTATCCGTTTGAAGATCCTGAAGATTCAAGAAACTTCAGAAAAACAATTCAGGTTAGTTAACATACAGCATTAATATTAATTGACCCCTTTTAATTAATATCATATGCTTTGATGTGTTAGTAAAACTGGACTATTTGACCAATGGCAGAGGATTCTTAGTGTCCACTACTCGATTCCGGACTATGTTCGAGTTTCCAAGGAATGCAAACATCTTCTATCTCGGATTTTTGTAGCTGACCCTGAGAAAGTGATGGAAAAACTGTCTTTTGTTGTAATTTTGTTGCTAGCATTCTATTAAGCGGTGCTTACTGTGTTTTTTGATTCCTTTTGGCTTAAATTTTGTAGAGAATTACCATCCCAGAAATTAGAACACACTCTTGGTTTCTGAGGAGCTTCCCTGTGGAATTAAAGGAAGAAGAGGATGGTAGCTTACAAATCGACGATAGAAATGAAGAATCACAAAGTATTGAAGAGATATTAGCTATAATTCAAGAGGCTAGGAAACCTGCAGAGGGGCACAAAATTGGTGGTCATTTTTTTGGTGGGAGCATGGATCTTGATGACATAGATTCTGATGCTGATATAGATGATGTAGAGACAAGTGGTGATTTTGTTTGTGCAATGTGAAGTGCCAGCTTTAAAATCATGCATAGCTTTGCTTTACTATCCCAATCCTAGTAAAAAGCCAGTAGAGGATAAGGGCATCCTTTTCTTGTCTAAGGGAATCAAATGATCTGTACAAAACTGGGCGATGTTGGTCTCAGGCACTTGATATGCTGTATTGCTTCTTGCTCTTGAACTCTCTGAAAAATCTCTCTTGAATTCTGTTTCTTGTTTCTAGTTAAGTTGTATTATAACCCAAAATCCTCTTTGACTTTATTGGATGTCATAAAATAATATCGACCTAGTTAATGCTAAGGATTCCATGAACCCACGCTCATTAGATTAGCACATTGGCAGATAAACGAAGAACTTTGTTGAAGGATGACAAGATCTGCATAAACATTGTTCAGGAGCTCCATTGTATAAGCGGATGGATAACTTAAACAACAAAGGTTAGTTACAGAAGTATAATATACAGAATGGACATAATGCTAATATTTTATTTCTTCAAGTTACAATTCTTGTTAGTAGATAGCTTTGATTTTATTTAATGGTGTAATACAAGGTGGGAGGCTGCTGATTGTTGAACACCATAGGTTTTATTTTTAATTTCCTCTTTTACGATTACAAGTGTGCCAATACTCCTCTCCTCAGTGTTACCTATTTACATGGATGGATTCCAAGTAGTGCTTGACTTTTTATTTTTACAGGATTGTCTTGACAAAAATAAATAAATACATGAGGGTAAGGTTTTATCCTAGATCACGGGTTAACCAGTGTTTTTAATCGGGTTATGTCAAATCAGACGCCACAATTCTTTGCCTTGCCATGTATCTTGCAGCTGCATCTGTGTATGAATCCTAGCAATACAGACATGGTTGATGGTTCCATCATATCCGTTGTTTTTTCCTCTAAAATATAGCATACAGGCGCATTTTCTTCATCCTTTAAACCAATTCCAAAAAAAAAAACCAAAGGACTTCTTCTGGGGAGAACCAAGGGGTTACTTATGCACATATTAAAACTATTTCCCAAAGTCTTAGCTTGCCTATTTAATCTCTTACAGACAAAGACATGAAGTGGAAAGTGGATTAGAACCCTTGTCTGTATTGGCTTTAATGAAATTAGTGGAATGATAAGGTTGGTCTGAATTGACATTTCTCTCCCGTCCCATAGTTTAGTGCAAGTCAACCTCAATAAAAGGAAAAAAGAAGAAGAAATATTCTATTTGAAATGCATAGCTACATAAGCTCTTACGATATGACTGATCTTTAATTAGTTTACTCGGATCTTGTTTTTTTATTTATTTAATTAGTATACTTTATTATATTTACTGGTTTATTTTGTGACGTACATGACGATCCCACTCTTCTACTCTGGATAGGTTCTACTCATCAGTTTTTGAATTCTCATGTGTATCAATACTTAATTATAGGTGGTAATTGTTCTTTTATTTAACTGTAACATTGATGATTTAAAATGAATTATCTTTGATCATATAATATTTTTTCTTGGATCTTTTCAGTTCACCTCTTTCATGAATCATATTATTAATTAATTACTATAAAAATATCAATTATTTCAAGACAATATCGTTGTCATAGGTGTAAACTTTGGCTTTCAAACCCCCCTCCCCCTCCCCCTCCCCCTCCCCATAGAAAAACTAATAAATTAATATTTTTTACGCTTTATAAAAAAGTCAAGTCTCTATCTAAAAAATTTAATAATAGAGTCTAAATAGACGTGAATCTGGCGAGTTATTAAATCCAACATACTTGAATTTAGGTACCAAGTCCAAGCAAACATGAGTCTAGCAAGATTTCGGGCCCAATATATTTGGGATCGTCCATGTGCTGAGCATAAACAAATATGGATCTAGCGAGTTGTCAGACCCAACATACTTGGGTTCAGCTATGTTCTGAGTCCAGGCAAACATGAGTATAACAAGCTACCAAACCCAACATCATAAGGCCAACCACATGTTGAGACTAAGTGAATTTAGGTGTAACGAGTTGTCAGACCAACTGCCTCTAGGCTTGGCTACGCGTCAAGCTAAATTGGTTTGAAGGTCGTTATAGGTCCATATTAGGGTTATAAGATTCTGTTTATTTATTTTTAAAATTTTTAATATGAAATGTTCTTGTCAAGGATATTTGTCTCCCTGCATCAACAGATATATAAAAACTCTCTCAATGGTGTTTCATATTTTCATCTCAATAATGATGTGTAATGGCTATTTATTCCTCATTGATGTTATGTAAGAGATATTTATCTCTCATTAATGCCAACAGAAGAAAATGACTCTCTAGTTTCTTCACTCCATCAAAATAACAAGGTTCACGGATTATAAATACTCCATGAACCACCAAGGTAAAGAGTTCACAACTTTCATTCTCTAAGTATTCGTATTTTTATTTTTAGAGCATTTACCATACAAAAACAAGAACAAACATATTTGTTCTTAGAATTTAAATTTCATTCTCGTATTTATTACAATCTCTTACTAAAAGTAACTCACTTTTTATTATAGGAGGGTTCCTAAACCCCACTAAAAAGGAATTTTTTTCCATGTGTTTAGGCCTTTTACAATCTACTTCGTGAGCTTTGTAGAAAAGAATATTAACCTGAATGTGTGATTAACCACTATCAAAATACCAAATAACCTTATTCTTGAACATATTGGATTTTGAAACATCTTTAATTTATGTTGTCTGTGCGAAACTAATAAAAAAACCATTAATTGTTCTTCTAGAAGTGGTTTATTGACATCTCTAATTACTACTATCAAAGGAAAATAATCAAAATACTCTTGGAATAGGATGTGTGATAGACCTTCCTGCCACAACAAAAACTTCTGCCTAACCAAACCTTCAACAACTACATCAACCAAGTGCAACTTTTCACCTAGGTTATGTTGGTAGCTCAAATGTAAAATTAGACTTTGTCTTCTCAATAAGTCTTGACACTTGCAGCTACACCCTCCTTTGCAGCTCTACAACCATAAAGTTATACCCAATGTCTATATACAATTGCATTATTAAAATGAGTTTAGGCAGAATAAAGCGTTAGGGGTTTTTTAGCCTTAATGGTCATCAAGCCCTTCCATAGGGTGTTCGTATCATCATTGTGCTCATGCACATAGCAGTTATTCTAAACGCTCATCTGGCCATCACGAGATGGAGGCTAGCCATCGATCTTATCATTCTATGTTAAAAACCTCGAGCTCCTAGAACCATATAGACAAAGGAGTTGAAAATAGCCTGCAGGGGAGTATATGCATGAAAATCCCCCCCCAATCAAATTTGAGATTCTTCATTGTTAAAACGGGTGTTGCGTACTTGTATACCCAATGATTATATTTCCATCAAGATGATTTTGGACAATTATGACGGTTTTGCTAACCTAAGAGAACATGTATAAAATGTACGAAGCAACCTGAAATTGGTCATCTAGGATAGTTATGCCATGTGCAAAAACCTTCCACAACTTTCAAAGGGTCAATACGTGTATGGTATAATAATTTGGAGCCAGGATCTATTATAAGCTTTGGTGACCTTTGTACCAAGCTGGTGGTGCTGTTCAATAAAAGCATTCCAGCTAAAAAAGCTCCATAACTTTTTGGGGTTTTTCAGACAGGTGATGAGTCCACGCAAGCATATTTAAAAGGGTTTAATGAAGAAATGCTTAAATTTAAGGAATTAATCAAGTAAGTGGCTTTTAAGGCCTTAATAAGTGGAGTAAAGAGAATAGTTTTGTGGAAAACATTGTACACTCCACTAAACAGAAGACTTGTTGAAAGTAAAGTAGGCCATGACAAACCATATATAAGTGGAAGAAGCAAGTGTTTTACGCCATGGGCCTCCCCTTTTTCGCTAAGAAAAATCTACCAGAGAGGTCTTCCATGCGAGATTGTTCTCCTAAAAAGGATAATAACCCTAGAAAAAATCAGAAGAGATCGATCAAGGAATGCAAGAGCTATCATGAAATACGCACCACTCTATTAAATGACACACTTACAGAAGTTTTCACGACCTGCAAGTGTAAAGAATTTGTTTAATACCCTCCACATATGAGATCGTCATCCAGCACTCGAACTTTCAAGGGTAGAGAATTTGACATGATAAAATTCAATTTGAATAATACAGCTTACCTCAAATATCAATGAACAATATCAATTAATAACATAATAATGCAATATTTTTTTTTTAATTACTACCGAATTTTTTGGATTTTACATTTTAATCACCGAATTAGGGGAAATGAAACTTTTGAGAAAGTCAAGATAGAAAATAATAACAATGCTAATCTTATTAAAAGTTCTTCTCGGAATCATTTTTTAAGAGAATTCAACAACTAGATTTATGGAATTTGCTTGTAAAATCTCAAGAACTAATGAAAGTTTTCAGAAGGTAATTTGAAAAGAATATTACACAAAATTAACATTAGTGGCAAATAACTTGAAACCCTAAGATTTAAGGGTGGAAAATGAAAATAATCACTTTCTTCCGAAATCGGGCTACATCATTTCCCCACAAGCATAAATTTCAACCTAAACTAGACAGATTGAATGGACCACCACAGCCCAAAAACCCAACCTATCAAGCACAGGAGCCCAAAACGGAGTAATACTATAATACATCTCTCTATGATAAGCTCAAAAATCAGAAGTCCTAATCACCGGTTCCATTTCCCATCAAACCAATATAAATCCACGTGCTCACATCTAAACGCAAGCACACATTTAACTAATTTATTTAAACCACACGCAAGCACCCCCTCTTTCCATATAAAAAAGAATCAAAAACCCTAATTTGCAACCATATAGAGGAAGAAACCCTAATAGAGCAGGAAGATACTCTGTCTCGTTAACACAACCTGGGTGCTGTGTAGTGAGAGACTCCATTCAAAATGAAGGTTCAGTTTTCAATTTCTCTTACTGCTCTTCTTCTTAAACAAAACCTTTTTTTTTCTGAGTTGTTTTTTTTGGTGGGCAGTTTAACATTGCAAATCCGACTACTGGGTGCCAGAAGAAGCTTGAAATCGATGATGATCAGAAACTGTATGGCTCTATCTCTTTCTAATATGTTATTAGTTTTGTTATCTCGTGTGGTGCGTTTGTTTTGAAATTTTTGAATTTGATGTGAATTGTGAGCTGAACTGAATGAAGTTGAGCTTGTTAGATATGGGATTATAGTATGGGTATGGGAAAGTTTGATTTCCTTTTTTTTCGATTTTTTTTATCTTAAATGGGGACTTGGGTTTAACTTATTTGTGTTTGCATCCTAGGCAATCAAATATCATGGAACTAAGAAGTGGTGTTGATTTTCTTTGGGGGCATTATAGGTCATTAAATTTGAAATATTTGGCTTTTTATGATTCTCGCTTTGGGTTTGAACCTTAAAGGCGAGATTGGGTTTTTCGTAGAATACGTTTTAGGGGAAAACTATGGCTTAGTTAGCATAATGCATAATGAAACACGGTTTATATAGTGTATTCCGAAACGTGTCTTTTATGCCTGGCCTTATTTCCTCTGTGAATTATCAATTCACTTTCTTCATCTTAGTGAACGAATGTCGAAGCTTTCTTTTTATTTTTTAATTTTTCATTCTTTTTTATGGCAGCCGAGCGTTCTTTGACAAGAGGATCTCACAAGAAGTCAGTGGAGATGCACTGGGCGAGGTATGTGTTTGCCAGGAGCTAATTGGCTGAGCTAGTCTTTCAAAGTGATGTTGTGTTTTTTTATTTTCTTATATTGACACATCTGGTTGTATTATACAGGAATTCAAGGGTTATGTTTTTAAGATTATGGGAGGGTGTGACAAGCAGGGTTTCCCAATGAAGCAAGGAGTTCTAACTCCAGGCCGTGTTCGTCTCTTGCTGCACAGAGGTTTGCAGCTTTGTTCCTCTGCTTGTGTTTGTAGACATGTGGATTTTGGTGTTTTGTGTGTTTCAGCTAATTTGCATACAGTGCTTATTAATAGGTACTCCTTGCTTCCGTGGATACGGGAGGAGAAATGGAGAGCGCAGAAGGAAGTCTGTTCGTGGATGCATTGTTAGTCAAGATCTCTCTGTTTTGAACCTGGTCATCGTGAAGAAGGGAGAGAATGATCTTCCTGGCCTGACAGATGTTGAGAAGCCAAGGATGAGAGGTCCAAAGAGGGCATCAAAGATCAGGAAACTGTTTAACCTCTCTAAGGAGGATGATGTCCGGAAGTATGTCAACACTTACCGCCGAACATTTACAACCAAATCTGGTCAGTTGCTATATCATTATTCCTTTTGTTGACTATTTATTATTATTATTATTTGAATTCAATGAGGTCTCCAAAGAATTACTTATTAAATAATAATCCAATAAAGTTAAGTATTGATTTAACAAAAATAACAATGCCATTTTTCTGGGTTGGCAGGTAAGAAGGTTAGCAAGGCTCCCAAAATTCAAAGGTTGGTTACTCCCTTGACTTTGCAAAGGAAGCGTGCAAGAATATCTGACAAGAAGAAGAGAATCACAAAGGCCAAGGCTGAGGCAGCAGAGTATCAGAAGCTTCTTGCCACCAGGTTGAAGGAGCAGCGTGAACGCCGCAGTGAGAGCTTGGCAAAGAAGAGATC
>Ga0325405_1006343_pt1 | contig 11949 bp, 5 predicted proteins | sample PopdelMetagenome_21_FD_205663 | JGI IMG/M metagenome (GOLD analysis project Ga0325405, IMG submission 205663) | Populus deltoides microbial communities from Bellville, Georgia, United States - Xylem-Control-R2 | ecosystem: Host-associated > Plants > Phyllosphere > Stem > Wood/Secondary xylem...
TATATAATTTAGTGAGGAAGAGAAAACAAGAAGAAATTCACTATGATTTGATATTAAAATTATCTCTTAAAATATATCGAGTTTTATTCCAGTGTATTGGATGAAAACATTTAATGAACAGTTGGATGAATATGTAATTACTACTAGATTGAGGGGTTATATATTGTCTATCTCATACACTTTAAAAAAAGATAAAATTAAAAAAATATTAGGATAATGCATTAGGAGTAGAAGTGAGATTCCTTTCTTCTTCTTTTTTTTACTCCCCTTTTCTTTACAGGACCAGGCGTGATGGCTCCGTAGCCCACGGGACCTGGATCGAAGCCAGGCTTTAAATACTAGCAGCGCGGAGATCACCTGCAATTTATTATTATTATTTGTTTCACGTTGAAATTCAACTCTCTTTTTTATTAATATTTAATTTTTTTCATTTAAAAATACATGTTTTAATATTCAACTGTCTTTTTAAATTATTTTAATATTAAAAATAAATTTAAAAAAATAAAAAAACAGGTGACGGCGTCCCTGCTTTGCAAAATATTTTACATTGCATCCACTGGGTAGTTGGCATCACGGCAGACCTTCATTGCAGTTTATTTACACGTCAAATTTATATTCCCCGGCACCGTCCTCATCTTTAATAAATACATTGATCTTTTCTGCACCTCTCATTTAGCTGCCACAGCAGTCCAAGGGTAAGGGTAAACGACAATCACAAGCAAGCTCTTCTCTTTTAATTCTTCTAAATAGTTAGTAATTATATTATCAGTCAACGCTAAATAGAGAGTAAGATTAATTTTTTATATAAATATTGCTAACATATTTTCTAATAAAAAATAATTATTATTTACTCAAAATATATTATATTTCAGATGATATTTTTTTAAAAAAATATTAATACAGTAATATATTGCATGCTTTTTTTTTCAAATACTATGACAACAATATATTAGATTGGTCAGGGCTAACTTGTTAGATCTGCAATCTTAGATCATAATACCGTGATAACTCTATAAAAAATAAATCAAAATAAATTATGAATGCCAAAATCTAACTCAATATTAAATGATGAAATTGAAAAAAAAAAACTACTCATTTTAACCCTAGTTAACTTGGCAAACTTATAATCTAAATCATTAGATCAGGAGAACCCATAAAAAATAAATTGAGAAAAATTAGGAACCTCAATCTCCAACCATATTGATCAACATCTTTTTTAAATATTAATATGGTAACATATTGAATTGTATTTTATTTTTCAAATACTGAGACTATAACATATTATGCAACCAGAGTTTAAAGGTTGCATCAAAAGTTATGATTGTTTTTACCGTTAATTTCAAAAATCCTAAAATCTAGAAAATCTTACCAGTTAAGGAAGTAATGCAATAAAAATAATTATACCAAGAATAATAAAGAAAGTTCCCTTACCATATCTCTATATAACTTAAGTAATAACAACAATTTATAATTCTAAAGGCCCTGTGTATTAATCTTGAGGGATATAACTTAACTGATCAGGTCTTGAGTTTGTTATACAGAGGTTACCAGTTCGAGTGTCATAAATCTTAGGGCCACTGGAGGCTTACTTAGTTGTTAACTTCAGGACCTCAGGGGATTAGTCGAGGTAAGTGTAAGCTGACCCGAATACCCATGATTATTAAAAAAAAAAAAAGAGGCCATATATATTTACAATATACAAAATTTTATTGAAGAACATATTTAGTTTGCTTGATTTTCATATCTTTTAATCCTATATACAAAACTGATTTTACCTATAAAATAAAAACTAAAATATCACATATTTCCTATTCATTTCATGTTCACTCATACTCATTTCACTATTCATTTACTATTTTTTGGGTTTCGATTTGGTCTTTCCAATTTCATTTTTCTATATTATATTTTCATTAATTTTGTTTAAAATATTTCTTTCATTTTGTATTTCACGATTTTAGACACCCCTTTTATGATTGAATGAATATTTTGTGAAATCAAACTACTGTCGTGGTTAAAATTATCAATTACATGAATGAGGATTAATTTTAACATCCAAAAAAATAAAGCCTTAAAGGGAAGAAAAGAAGAAATCAGACATGAAAACCAAGAAAAAGAGAAATAAAAAAGAAAAGAAAAGAAGAATGAGTCATTAAAGCCACACAAGAGCTACATTATCCCCACACACCATTGGAAAAAAAGCCCGCACCAAACTTTTTTTTTCGCTCTTCTTTCAATTTAATCTTTAATTCTCTGATAACTCTTGAATTTAGTCTCATATTGCATTCTAACCGAACCTAATAAAGGACCAACCAGGGAGAGAAAAAGAAAAAAAAAAGAAAAGGAAAGAGATAAAATGGCCTAATTAGCCTTAAGGGCAGCCCAACTGAACCAAATAGGAGAGAGGAAAAAAAAAAAAATTTCATGCCTAAAATATATATTTTCGAGCCTATTTTTTGTATTGCCCTAACCACCAATTGTTTTACGCAACACCCATATGTTTCTTCACTTTATACTTTGTCAGTAAATGTGAATAATTATTAGTGTAGACATTTACCTTTTTCACTAATGGCTAGTATGACGCCTACCCTATCCAGATTACTATTCATTTATTGTTTTTTTTTTTTTGCTAATGACATGATAATCAATGCAAATATCACAACAACTATAACATATGACATAATAAATGGTTAGTCAATCATAACACACTATTTTCTCTACCAATAATATATGTCTCCTTCCCTATAAAAAAAAAAGTCAATGTATAAATACAGTCAGTTATATACTAGGCAAAATAAAAATTTAATTCTTAGGTAGAGCTCCACGTAGAACCATGCTATAAGAGTTTAGTCATGTCATTCAAGGTCATAAAGCTAAGTTATTCTACACCATGTACTCTATTTCTTCGTACATTTCTTTTTACACATTACACTTGTTTTATACTTGTCAACTTAAACATTGAAGGGTCACTTGTTACAACATAAGACTTGGTTTTTCATGTGACCATTACCTAGATGCCAACTTAGTTACTGTGCTAGCCTAGCCAGGACATAACCATGAAAAGTCAATATTTTGTCTGGAGGTTTTTTCGTGACTTCATCGGGTCTGATCCTTTTAGTGAAAAATTCTCCATTTATTTATCGCCAGTTGGTGATAGATTAATTGGGGAATATATATTAATGTATGCCATGTCTTCCTTGTATGTGGTTCATTTCATGCTAATGCTAGAAAAGATCTTTCGGAGCATATCAAGGTTAAATGGCATGTCTTGAAAGACAATCATTGGATTTTGGTTGGGGATTATTTCAACATCATTACAGACCTTAAGGAATCTACTTCTACTTCTGATTATGCTAAATTAGACGTAGAAGACTTTGTTAATTATTTAAATATAGCTGATTTGTTCGATCACCTTTTCAATGGCCCTTTATTTACTTGATCTAATAGACAAGTAAATAATCTGGCCATTAAAAAACTTGACAAGAGTATTGGTGAATGATGGGTGGCAAGTGAAGTTTTATGATGGTGAACATGTCAGATCATGTAGTCAATTGGTTAATTATATATATAGTATTAATTTTATTTATGTAAAATCTATTTATTATTAACAAATAGTTTTTTATCTTTAATATTTATTTGTATTTGATTATTAAATTTAATATTTAATTAATAATTCTAGAGTAAACATAAAGTTCATGGAACAAAAAAATATTTTACAAATGAAATTATAAAGTTGTTATAATTATAAAATTTTTATTGCATCAAAACATTGCTTCGGGATGTTCTATTAAAACTGAACATTAATTAAAGTTATTGAGACCGATACATGCATATTATATATTTTTTTTATGAAAGGAAATAATTGTTTTCATAAACTGATGTAAGAGAGATAACTGTAACTAATATGTGGGTACTTGTCAGATGACATGTATATTGAATTGACCTATATGAGAATTTTATATGGAGAGATCACCTATGTTTATAGAAAGACTCATACCATTAAGTTATTTTATACGAGGAGTGTTATGCTTTGATCTTGACTACATGTTTTCCTGATCAATGGTAACAAATGAACATATATTAGGTATAATATAAACTATATGAAGGTATTTGAGTTATTAAAAAATGATTCATCACCTATGATAAATTAGAAAAAAAATATATTCTATTTGTTCTCAAATAGTATTGATTATTAAATCCTTGGTTAAGATGGAATGAAATTTGAAAAGAGTTTCAAATCTTATTCAAAGAATCAATGACAATAATATTGAGAACTAAAATGTTTTAACAAAACAGATATACTTCATGCTATAATATTTAAATCAAAACATTCTTGATGAAGGGATAATAATTACATTGAGAAACTAGTAACTAAATGGTTAAGTCAAACCACTTCATAAATCTCTTAATATTTGTGGGATCATGATAGGTTGCTAGACATTAATCTTCAAATATAAAAAATAATTAATTGTTGAATTGATAGTACATTAAATTATTTCATTTATTTAATTTTATTTTATTTAAGATTGTAATTTATATTTGGATGAACTTATTAGGGAACCTAATAGCACACACACATAAGAACTATTGGTTAGAAATTAAAATTGGATGATTAATCAAGTGTGACTTGATTGTAAATAAAATTTAGAAATTAAGGACTAGAATGCAATTAATATAGGGGATTACAATTCTAGACCTAAAAAAATCAAGAACAAACTTAATTGAATAAATTTATAAAATTATTCTAAAATAATATATGTGATATGATTTAAGGGGCAAATTGATACTTTATCATTTATATAATTTTTAGGTTTTTTTATAAATAGAATGCTATACCTTTTATTTTATGCACATGACAGTACAATAAAACAATACAATACAAAAGGAGTTAGCATTCAAATGTATAATAATCTCTCTTGTAAAAGGGTTTAAGAGATTTTTCACAGGTGTTTCGTGTGGATTACCATTAAAAACAAAATACTTGAACGACTTATGATTTACGACAATCTAATCTTGAATCAATTATTTAAAGCTAAAAAAAATATTTGATCCATAATCTTCATATAAACTCTAAACAACTCTAGATTTGTCTAATGAAATCCTTAAAACTCCTGAAAAATTTAAATTTATTATTTTTTATTTTTCATGTATGTGTTTTGAGAAACCCAAAAGTTTCATGCCAGTGGAGTTGAGTTTCTTGCACCGGCGTTTTCTGATCACTTCTCCCAGCTTACTACAAACTATCATTGAACTGCATTCAATGCCTAAACCATTTAAATAATTCAATTTCTGGGCTAGTCATGACTTAGGTGATATGGTCTCTTCTGTTTGAAGGGAAAATGTTGTTGGGTGGCCTATTTTTAAGGTTTGGCAAGATCTTAAAGCTTTGAAAAGCCCTCTTAAGCAGTTACATTCAATATATTATGGTGACATAACAGAAAGAGAAGAGAAAGCAAGGGCTGACTTAGTCGCTGTGCAGCCTGCTTTGCTAAGCAATCCTTCAGATCATTTTACTAATGAATTGCCGAGGAGAATTTCTTAAAGCCAAAAAAAATAGGATCACTTGGATTCAGGAAGGTGACAAGAATATAGGGTACTTTCATAGAATTTTCAGAGCTAGAAAAGCCAGAAATTCAATCTCTTTATAAGGATGATGGGACTCAGCCGACTAATGTTGCAGATATTAAAAGGGAGATTGTGGGGTTCTATCAAAATCTATTATGAAAAGTGGATGAGAACGTCACCGGAGGAAATGTTAATTACTGATCAGTTATCTTCTGATCAGCACAGTGCTTTGATTGCTCCAGTTACCTCTTCTGAAATTAAAGAAGCAATGTTTTCTCTGAAAAGAAATAAGGCCCCAGGGCCAGATGGGTATCCAGCTGATTTTTTCAAGAAGACATGGGACATAGTTGGGCAAGATGTTATTGCTACAATTCTTAATTTTTTCCACTCCGGCAAACTTCTCAAATCTGTGAATGTCACTGCCATTACTTTGATCCCTAAAATTGCCAATGCTAATAAGGTCATTGATTTCAGACCCATTTCTTGCTTCTCCACTTTATACAAATGCATCTCGAAGATTTTAGCTAATAGACTACAGGTGTGTTTGCCTTCTCTAATTAGCCTTAAACAGACGGCTTTTGTTCAAGAGCGGAAAATAGTTGGTAAGGTAATGCTGGCCCAGGAGATTATCAGGGGATGCCATAGAAACAATATGGTTGCTTGTTGTGCTTTGAAGTCTGAAGATTGATTTGAAGAAAGCCTTTGACTTTGTGAATTGGAAATTTCTATTCAACGTACTTCTTGCTATGAGTTTTCCAAGGTCTTTTCTTGGCTGGTTACAGGCATGCATTACATCTTCTAGTTTATGAGTTGTTAATAAAGGGGGGCTATCTGTCTATTGTGAAGGAAAAAAAGGATTGAGACAACACTTGATTTGAGAGGCATTGCTTGGGAACTTATACTACACAGTGCGCAATGGTAGAAACATTCATCCACGGTGGGACTGTTCGCATCCTGATGGTCCTCTGGCCAAGGTTTATTGTGCTAACTTCATTCATAAATGCTGCTGCTCTTGTAGCCGAAGCTATCAAAGATGGTGACTGATAATAAACTGCAGCTAGATCAGAGGACTTGGTGAAGGTTCAAAGTGAGATCTGTGCCATCATTTATCCTTCTTGTTCCCACTGCTGATGACAAATCCAGGCTAAATTTGTAGAAAGTGTTTTTACGTCAGTTCTGCTGAGACTTGCTTGGTGCTCAACTATCTTTGGTGCATGGATGGAGAGAGATTGTTGAATCCACTCAAACGAAAGCATGAGCATGGAGCAAGGCTTTCTTGATACCATAGTTAAAACAATCAACCCAGCTCGGTGGCACTAAGGTCTACAAAATTAGGTTTTTTCCAGGTAGTTTTGAAAACACTCAACCCTACTTGAGTTCCTTTCTTGTTTAACTAGATGCTTTCATTCATTTAAAAAACAGAACAAAAAAGAAGAAGCTTCCACAGAGTTAGCGAAGTAACACGTGATCCGAGATCTTCATGCTAATAGCAATCGCAAGTGGTAACAGAACTCATGTTCTAGAAGCACGTCTATACTTGGAGTCCATTACAGTTTAACAGCTGACCAATTAGCTTATACTGGAAGCGATCTTCAGATCCTAAATTCAAAAATTCAGAACCAAAGTAGTAGTAGTAATAATACACAATTGAGTACAGCAGATGGCCGGTAGAATATTACAAGAAGACATGCAAAGCAACCAACCATTGAAGTAGGAAGTCAGCAGCACATCTACCATGTATAACTTGCATCAGCAGCAAGTACAAAATCATCTAACACAACACAAGAAACAAAACAAACTAAAGACTAGCTTCTTAACCTGCTCTACTTACAAATCTAAATCTGGAGCCACTAAATCGAGAACTTACTTTAAGCTTTGGTAATCATTGTTTACCACGGGACAGATCCTCTCCAGCAGCAACCAATCACCGTGCTCTGGAGAATCTAACCATCTTGTTTCCATGAGGCGCCGTTTTGGCACTCCAACCACTTCTTTTGATGCTCTCACCACCATCATCGCATCCTAAAAAAACCGACTCTTCAGTTCCCAACAAACCAAAAGATGGTGACTTTTCCCTTTCCGTAAAGACAGATGCAACTTCCAGAAGCGACCCATCTTTTAAGACACGTGTCGTCTACCCATCTCCTGATCCAATTCCTGTGGTGCCCATCGTGCTCCACTCTGATCACACCATCAGCTCTCAACCATCATTATCATTTCCCAAGATCTAACCACCGTTGATCTTGGTGATCTGAATTCCCTGAACTACCATCCAGCGGCTCCGCTTTAACGTCAGATTCGTGCTCTTTCCCTTCCGTTTGTTGCCGATTACCCTCCTCCTCCTCCTCGTCTATCCTCACGCGCTTGAATCCAATAGAAACCCCAAACAGTCTCGGGCTCACCTCCGACTCCGTAGCCGCCACTCCGCCCCTGGGTCTACCACTAACCGCCACTTCATCCGCCACCGGCAACAATTCCAAAGCGGCCTTGACTTCCGCCAAATTATTATTGCTATTTCCACTATTACCCTCTAACTGAGGGGACGCGTAATTGTTCATCAACACCATTATATTATTACACAGACCTCTCAACTGAGTCAACTCGTGGCTCAGCGCCGAGTTCTCCTTCCTCAACCTCTCGTTCTCCTCCAGAATCTCCGGCGTCGTCGTGCAGCTCGTCGTCCGGAGAAACGAGTTTGCTCCTCCCGCCGTCCCTGCCCCGCCAGGAGACGACGTGGACGATATTCCCTGGTCATCACCAGAGTTAGCAGGAGAAACCGCTCTCGCCACCGTGGGGATGGCGGCGACCGTAACGGAGGCGGAAGTTACAGCTGATGCCGCCATCGGAGATATTTTCCTGCGCTGAATATCGCGGAGAAGTGCTTTCTCGCCTCGCCGGAAACAGTCATTCGCGAATTCCCATCGATCGGGTACCACCTTTCTAAATCCCTATAAAAAATAGCATAAAAATAATAACTAAAACTTCAAGCAGAATTAAACAAGCAAGACAGGACGACTTAATGATTTAATTCGAGTAAAATTAAATGCTTACGTATGTGTTGAGTTGGCGAACGAAGCTAGAGAAGTTGTTGTGCTTGAAATATTTAGGCAACAAGTCTCTAGCGAACTCTGCAGGACGCCACACTATGAAGGTTGATCCATCGTCGTTCCATGAAATCAAGTCATCAACCGACGGGTCATCGACTAGCTGATAGGTTTTGGTTAAAAATGGAGTTGGGAGCGATCTTTGCGAATCTCCCGATCCTGATGGTGGTCCGCCAGCTGCTGCTCCGCCGCCACATGCGGCGGGTGATTCGCCGGTTTGCTCCACAGGCAATGGCGGCATGGAAGGTTCGATATTAGATCCCGAACCCTAACAAAAGACTGGAAGCAAAGGAAATATATTTCAGAAAAAGGAAGAAAGATACATACAGAAAAGAGAATAACAGTATCAATCCTCTGTTCGGTTTTTCTAGAAAGTGTAGGATAGTAAAACCAATAAAGAAAAGCGAGGAAATCAATTGTTATAAAATTTGACGAAGCTAAATTTAACTGCTAAAAACTATTATAACATGAGTTACTCCTCCTCATCCTTAACAATGAAAACTGAAACAACAACATAAGAGGTTTCAATTTTTAAGATATCAAAATATCCTGCAGTTTCTCCTTGTTTTTCCGGTAACGATATAGAAGTGCTAGAACAAGGAACTAAATCAGTAAGAATCTTGTCATTCATACCCGAAGAAAGTAAAAAAAATGTCAGATTCATCTTTCCTTATATATTCCAGAGGTGGTGAAATTCTCTCACCAAACAAACAGAAAATACACGAAGCGACGTTTATCAAACTCCACGGGAGCCTAGCTAGGGCTTAATGAAACGGCATGGAAGGAAGAACCGCCGACCGATAGGAGGTAGCGAAGATTGACGTTGGAATTTGAGATTGCGAGAGAGAGAGAGAGAGAGGGTGGGGTTAGGTTTTTGTTGTTTCTAGAAGTTTCTGGGTGGAGTAAATGATAAGGAGAGGAAAGAGAAAATCAGGGGTTCGAGAAGGAAAGGGAATTAAAAGGGCAAAAGAGGGTAAGGGCCCCCACGTACACACATAGATTAGATAATTTAGATGGATTGGAGCGGATCGGAAGGCGCCAGAAGGTTGTGCGTGGTGGCTTCTTTTTAGGTCATTTCCAGAAGTTTCTCTTAATAGCAACACGTCATCGTTTTTTTAACTCACAAATTTTATTTACGGATTGGGTTTGGAAAGAATCGTGGTAGGATATTATTGATAATGGACAAACCCAATACCAGCCCATGTTTCTCCATCACGAAGGCTCGGTTATCAAGGAAGTGGTGTCCTTTCATGTCCTAAAAGCCTACTTTAGTATGTATTGTGCTTGAAAATTTGGTTGGTCTTTTTTCAAAAAAAATATAATTTTTTTAAAGTATAAATTAATTTTATAAAAATTAAAAAATATATTTTTTATATGAGTTTCATAAATAAAAAATCACTATATCTCTAAGCCAAATACCCCTTAATCACTATATCTCTAAGCCAAATACCCCTTAATCATCAATGATTTATCTTTTTATTTTCTTACCGTTTTGATAATTAATTATTAATTATTATTATTAATTATTAAATATGGATTAAAATAGTAATCTATATTTTTTTCATTTGATCTTTTTTTCATTTGATAATTATTTTTTTAATTTATATTTTTTAATTTATAGGAATTTAAAATTCATAATTTATTTTGATTTATTTTTCCATGGTTATCACGGTATCAAAAAAAAATATCTCAGTATCGGATTAGTATCACAAAAATATAATAGCATTACGGTATGTTCTATATTTTAAAAAGTTCATTTAAATAAAATGATTTAAAAAAACTAGGTTATTAACTTTGTGGAGTCAATGACCTGGTTTGCTAGTTTAACGAGGTAATCCTGGTTGTCTCGATTCATGGGTTTATTGATGGATTTTGTTTTTTACTAATTGAACTTGATTATATGTTCATCTATTTTTCTCTTTATCATATAGTTAAAAACATAATTTTTTTAAAAAAAAATTATTAAATTTTAGAAAATTCATGGGCTGTTGACGGGTTTAGCAAGTTTAACTTTGCTCCTTTTTTTTTTATCATTCGATAGTGGGCTGATTGAGAATTAAGTTTCATAATTTGTTTCGTTTTGCTTTCTACAAGGTTATCATAGTCTTAAAAAAAAATCTCGGTATTGATTTGACGTTTGATTTTACAATCGTCTATTTTTGTTATCATATAGTTAAATAAAAAAAAAATTAGAAAAAAAAAATTCTTAATCTTAATGGAGTTCATTACCTAGTTTGTGGGTTTGATGTGTTGACTCAGGTTACCCGATTCATGAGCTTAGTTAGTTTACACATCAAACCTGATATGCTTGTTTTTTAGTTTTTTGACCTTTTAATTTTTCTAACTGTTTTTTTTATTTCATTCTTCTTTATTATTGGATTGGTTAGGAAATTGAATTTATGGTTTATTTTTTTTTCTACTTTTTATAGTGTTATTATGATCTTAAATAAATATCTTTTTTAGGGTCGATGCTTGATTTTGCAAGCATCTAATTTATCATAAAATAAAATAAAAATAATTTAAAAAGCAACAAAGTTGTAAAACCCATTGATGTCTATGACTTAGGTTGCAGGGTGATCAATGTCGATTTAATTTGATATCGTTTCAATATTAAAAAAATTATCATTTTAAAGTTTTTTTAAAATTTATGCAATATTTTTACCGGTCATCTAAGTTATCTTTTAACTTATTAAATTAAATAATTCATTTTGAATCAGTTCTTATATAGTTTAATTTGAAATTTGAGTTAAATAACGAGTGAAGTTGAGAGATTTTAAAATTAAATTAATAAATTTAATGTTATTATTAAAAAATTCTTTATACTATTTATATTTTTTTATTTAAAAATAATAATTCAACTCACAGTATTCCGCGGCAAAGATACTGATATTCTATTATGTCACGGCAAATATACTAATACTCTATTATGTCATGCGTGCTTTAAAAAAAAGAAATGTTTGCTTTTGAAAGCTCTCAAGCATACACGTAAGGATATTAGTGGAGTAATTTCATTAAAAAAAAAAACTACAAATGTAAGGAAGTTACTCTGCCCAAATATACATATATATTACATCATTACTATAGTGATATTTGATCCTTAAAACTTCAACTAGATATTGAAAGTAATATAGTTTTTTTCATTATGATATAATTGTTTTTTTTTTTTGCTAACTGTACATGATCGGTTTGGTAATTTTATTTTTTAATATACAGTAAAATTACTCATTTAACTTTGAAATTAAATAATCTAAAACTGTTGAGATGCTTGGTAAATGCTGCTGCT
>Ga0325405_1006346_pt1 | contig 11946 bp, 8 predicted proteins | sample PopdelMetagenome_21_FD_205663 | JGI IMG/M metagenome (GOLD analysis project Ga0325405, IMG submission 205663) | Populus deltoides microbial communities from Bellville, Georgia, United States - Xylem-Control-R2 | ecosystem: Host-associated > Plants > Phyllosphere > Stem > Wood/Secondary xylem...
TATGAATAACTGATCGATCGGTTCTGAGTTTTTCATAAACTGGTTGACCGGTTACCCTGCTATTTTTAACTTTTTATGTATTTTAAGGTGCTTGAATTATTTATTTTATTTTTATTTTAATTGTATTATACCATTATTATTCACTGCTTGGATGAAATTATTGATATATATTTAACTTAAAAAATTTACTTATAATTTTATAATTCAAGTTTATATTGTTCTTTTCTGTGCTGTGAAAAAGAAAAAGACAAAATTTATATAACAATGATTTTGGTTCCTCTTTCATGGGGGAAATAAACAAAAAATAAAAAAGGAAATTTTCTATGTCAAGTTGAAAGTTTTGAAGCAAAAATAAATAAATAAATAAAAAGATTGCCAGACAAGAATTCCCTTAAGCATTTGAAAAATGACTGGGTCAGATTACGGAATCCAGCAAACCTTATCATCAAGAATAAAAACTTCCAAACTATCAACACCTCTAATTTTTCCCACCAAAAAATACAAGAAACAAAAAAAAAAAAATCAAGAAAAATGGAGACAACATTTCTCTCGACTGCAAAACCCTTCCTCTCCTCTTCAACACCATCTTCTTTATCATCCCTAACAAATAGACCTCTCCTGTTTTCTTGTCCACAACAAAAATGTAATCCCAGGAGACCATTGACTTCATGCAAAGCTCTCAGTGACGAGTCACTTCCAGTACCAGCTGCCTCTCCAATTATTATAACAAAAAGAAGCCTGTCCATTTGCTTCTTAACCAGCTTTGTATTCTCATTGGCAAGTAGAGGTTGTTCTAGTTCCAATGCAGCTATACTAGAAGCTGATGATGATGAAGAGTTATTGGAGAAAGTTAAGAGGGACAGAAAGAAAAGGTTAGAAAGACAAGGAGTTATTAGCTCAGCTAACAAGGAAAAAGGTTATATCCTTTTGGATTCTTTCATAGCTAGCCATGCATCTAGAATGTGTATAATTTTGATTGGACCCGTGTTTTGTTTTGTTTTTTCTTGATTCTGTTTATTATTGATGAATTCTTGGTGCCTTCATTCTAATTTGATTGTCATCTTCTCCTCTCTATATATAAATATATATGGAGCAATGATTGAAAATGAAGCTTGACTATAATGTACTGTTTCAGCTACTGTTCTTTGTGGCTGTGTGAGAGACTTGCCTTCTTGCAAGTCTCGACTGCATGGATCTTTCAAATTGGGGTGTTATGCATCTCATTTCTCATGAAGAACGTGGTTAAGATTATCTTATTGCAGTCACCACAATTGAACCCTTTTATTTTATTGTTTGTTTTGAGCATAAACTTGTTGATATCATAATCTGGAGGCAGCATTTATGCACTTGAGTTATTCTCTCTCTCTCTCTGCAGTAAGCACATTAACTCAGTCTAGTGATTCACCGCGGACCATGCATTTATGCACTTGAGTTATTTTTTCTATCTCTCTGCAGTAAGCACATTAACTCAGTTTAGTGATTCACCGAGGACCATTTTTTAAGATCTTACTCAGCGCATTGTCAATTTCTGATTGAATGATGTTTTCTGTGACATATATGGTATCAATTTATGGAATAAAATGATCTGTTGCAGGATATTTGCAAGATCTTGTGTACAAGCTAAGTAAAGTAGGGCAAGCCATAGACAACAATGATCTATCTACTGCTAGTTCGGTTCTTGGGGGTAGCACTGATACTGATTGGGTTAAGAAGGCTAACATTGCCTTCACCAAGGTAAAGGCAATCATTTATGTTCTTGATGTTGTTTGTATATTAGTTGCCTGCATTGTTCTTCTTCTTGAAGAAATCCCTTGCTGCCATTGGTGCCTTTGCCTTCACCAAGGTAATCATTGGAGGGGTAGAGTCCAACCGTTAGATTCTATAAAAAAATGCTGTTCTGTAGAACTAAAGATTAATGTTTCAGCATTCCTGAGATCCCCCTTTTGTATTAAAGTCTCCATTTCGTAATGATGAAATTTTTGTGAATCCATGTGTATAGCATGATTCTTTTCTGATAGATTCTGATTACTTCGGTACCGTTTCTCTGCAGCTGAGCTCTAGCCCTGAAGAAAAGATAGAGGTGGACACCTTTAATTCCTCTCTATCTTCTTTAATTTCATCAGGTTTGTTATTTTCCCACTGTCTTCACTCGGGATCTATGACTTTGATTTCTGCCACACATTTGAACATGGTCATTACAATCTGGGTCTCTGGCAGTAGTCCAGCAGACATCAATGATTGTATAACTTGATTTTGTTTTCACTTTGCAGTTACTAGCAATGACATTGAATCCTCCAAAATTGCTTTTGTATCATCAGCCACTGCTTTTGAGAAATGGACAACTTTGACAGGGCTGTTTGGACAGCTCAAAGGGCTTTGAAAGGAATCTGGGTTACGATCCTCTTTGTTCATTTCCTTTTTGTTGCGAGGAACATTTGAAGCTCACTGGTTTCTCACCCTGGCTCATATCATTCAATTCTTCTCTTCTCTTTTCTTCTTAGTCCGAGTAGTTCCTACAATTCAAGATCAACATGCTATTTTGCTTGCACGCGTGTTGTAATTCCATGCCCAATGTTTCTGAGCTTCGGTTGCGAGTAAAAATATTTTTCACCAAGCATTGCAAATATTCACCTATTGGTGACACGAGGCTACTTTCATGCGAAGCAATTTCAAGTCAAAGTGAACTAAATTAAGGAACATGTATTAGAACGCGAACTCAAAACAAAGTATGTGAATCCTAATGTTGTACAGCTTCGACATGTACTAGAGAGACCGAAGCAGGTTCATCGGTCATGATTCACCTGTCTTCATCCCAATTCTTGCTCCTCCATTCTTCTGCTACTATCCAAGGAACAGGGAATCAGTATCTTGAACCTTACCAGCACCACCCCTCATATATAGTCATATTATTACTCTAAATTGATCTACTATAATTTTTTCCACGGCCTGAGTCTTGAGCAGGCAAAGGTCGATTTAGAAGGGAAAAAACAGTAAACTCCAAACCACATCATGAAACAAACTATGAAGAATACTACCACGTAGAATCTCGAACGGCAACTTATTACATAACTGCATGATAATATTACACAACCAGTATTTGATGCCATGACGATACAATGACTACTACTGCAGGCTACTAGTTTAGCAAAGGGCTGCTACATTATACGCCTAACCTGTGCCTGTATTAAAGCATGTCTGAATCAACAATCAGATAGCTATTACAACATTAAAGCTACAGTGATTTAAAGAACTTCACAGACTAAAAGGTCAGAAAGATGTGATACAGACGAAACAGGGAATTAAATTACTCTAAATGTAGTAACTCAAGGTTTAACCTCGCCAGCGTTGCTGCCATTCTCAATTGCCTTTGCATCTACCTTTTCTTTGATCCCATCGACACCTGTATGATCAGGTTTCTCACTAGTGCAATTCTCTGCTTCTTTACCCTTTATCTCTCCTTCAGACTCAGGAGCAGTTCTGTTGAGTTTCTCTTTGTCATCTACAGCTTCATCCTTTTTCTCATCATCAATGGCTGCACCTGTTTTCTCTTGTTCGCCGGATCCCTGCTTTGTAGTTGCCTCACCCTGTTGTTGCCCATCCTTTTCTTGCACCTTTTCCTCATCTATTTTAGCAGAAGTTTTAACTTCTTCTCCAGCTCCAGCTCCAGCTCCAGCTTCTTCAACAGGAGCTGCCTCTGTTTGAGTCTCTGCACATGGTCCTTTATTTTCATCTTGATTTTCTTTCATGACGTCCTTTCCCTCTTCTACCTCCATGTCATTCATCTCAGTTTTTTCAGCTTCCTCTTTAGCCTCCTCAGTTCCTTCAAAAGTAGTTTCTGTTTCTTTGCTCTCCTTTGAAGCTGCTGATTTCCTGCTTCTTTTCTTTGGAGGCTCACTTTCTTTCACAGGAGTCACCTTTGCCTTCTCGCTAATCCTTGCTGATCTCCTTGGAGTCTCACCAGTGCCCCAGTCAAAATCAGATACTGCTGGACCACCAGCGTGTGCTCTGAGGTACTGTTCCAACTGTCTTTTGCTTGCAATTTCTTCCCCTGTTGGAGCAGTGAAAATGATCTCACCTTTCTTAGGGGTCCCGCCTTTCTTGGGTACAAACTAAACAACAACATGGACTGGCAGGTTAGTTGACTACTCACCAGCACAGACAACCAACAATGCACTAGAAATACATGCTACGTTAAGATAATGACAAGTTCAATGTTAAGCATGTGCCAAAACATTCAAGTAACAGCAGCTATAATAAAAGTGCAACATTATGAAAGTCAAGATGATAGATGCATTTCCCACTATGAAAATGGTCTAGATAAGTAAAATGGCATTGCATGATTTCTGCAACTTGAATAAATTCAGATTCAATGCAATTGCTGTGCTGTTTCTGTTGTCATTCGGAGAACCACACACATAGTCCCAATGTTTTACTGTAATGCTATACATTGATTCTAGGAAATAATCCTCATTAATAACCTTATGCTAAAGGAAACTTAACATTCAGGTGAGTTCTTTAAATAATATTGTCCACAGTATAATTCAAGTCAATGTAATCTTAACCTCTAGTGAAAGGATTTCTTGGTCATTACCGTGAACAAGAGGAAGGGATTGCTCGGTGGTGGTATTATGAGGACTTCAAAGGGCAGTTATGAGGTCAAAGTACAATTAAGTTACCCATTGCACAACCCCAGGAATGCATCTCCACTTTATTTCTATGCTGCCAATCAAAGTTAGGAGAAAAAAGCAGTAATATTTTACAAGCAAACCACCTAAAAAAATTCAGCTACCATGGTTTCCCCGTGAATTCAGCAATGTATATTGGTTGCTGACATTACTTGCATACCATATGTTACAAGGGAGGAAAAGAATGGAGGATGGGCATCCAGATGCCGAAGCATTTGTCCCTTTGTTTCTCAGCCAAGAAATGAAAGGCTAATGATTAGATAAAGAAAACCTATCATGATGGACCTTTCCCTCCTCATTTGCACCCATCTCCAAAGATCAATCATATGGTGGATCAGCATAAGCATTTAAGTTCTCCACTTTTCTTGCCATTTATTTAAACCAAATAATCAAATATGTTCTCTTCTTTAGTTTCCATCCCAGTTCTTCTGCCTGCAAAATTGCTCTCCCACTAAACAGTCTTATTAATTTCAAATAGTGACAGTGAATAAAATTCAATAGACTTACGCACCAAAGGGAGTACCACCCTTTCAAAAGTACAAAATATATCATGAACTAAAAATCTAGGTTCATGGACTTTATATTATATCTGCACACAAAATATATAATCTATTATTTAAGATCCTCCTGCTATTAAAAGGTTTTCCAGGATGCCAAAAAATGCATAATCCTGACCAAAAAATCCTTTACAGTATTGAGAATAGACTCTTCCCCTCAAATGCTCTTTTATTACTCCACAAAAACACACCCTCAAGCATTTAACTGCTTGTAAATTGATCCTGCCACGACTCAATAAACCTCAAAGCCACACACCAACCATCATTAACTTCTAGTCCCTGCACAATGTAAAAGCAAATCATTAATAGCTTCAGCTGCTTTTCTGCAAAAAAAACATTGGTTCACCAGAATTTTTCCTCTCTTCCGAGTATCATTCATGGTTAAAATTCTTCTTCAAATTGCTTCCCACAGAAAATAACATTTTGGATGGAGCTCTAGTCTTCCATATAGCCTTCAAAGGCTGTCAAGTCTTCCATGAAATTCAAAACACTTAATTTTTCCACAAATCTCACTAGGAGGATTCTGACTCTGAATTTGCAACCTTCACAGAAATTCCAAGGTGTATCCTTCCAACAATATAAGCAAACCTTATTACATCTCTAAAAGGTTATACCAACACAGGGCCCAAAATAACAAGGTCGTCAACTTCCTTATAATTATTTGATTTACTACAAGATCAAGCCTTATTATATCCTTCCAACCATATTAACAAACCATAAAAGTACACCTAAACAGCTTCCAGAATAATAATGTGGTCAACTTCCCTGTAATTATTTGATTTGATACTAGCTCTTTTTCCTTAGCTTTTATTATAGCCATGACTTTCTAGTTCCTGCAACATGAAAGAGCAGAAACTCATTTGAGCATTCCATCCAAAAGCATTATCCTTGCTTAGATTGACATGTGATCCGAGAGAGTATTGCAGGAAATACCAGCTAAACTCAATGACTGTGTGTCCAGCATAATACAAACAAGGTCTCTTTAAAGTTCAAGTGACTCCACCATAACAGCAAAAAACAATCCAATATGCCACTAACTGTAAGATTTAACCCAATTTCCTTCAAAGAGCCTGGAAGTACATTAATTCCTCGCTTAAAGCTCTTTTGTTTTGCTCCTTCCAATGAAGAAAAAATCTAAGGCATGCAACCTCATGTATCATTTTCATCTTTTTTCTCTGGGAAATGTAGAATATCGCACAGCAAAGCTCATGTTTTAACATGTTGTTTCAGCAGTACAAAAGAATACAGCATTCCCCGATAAAAAAGGCAATTCACAGACTAGAGTTCCATCACTTGAACTTTTAGAATTGCAGATTGATAACAAGCTCACTACATCTCAATGCAAAACCCATTTATCTATCCATAAATATTCCTCAAAATATTCCATAAAACGAGGTCACAGACAAGAGACACCAAAATCTTCAATTCCACCTACAGTATTGCATTTTATGGCCACAACAAAGAGTTCTAAGAGGGAGAATTTGGTAGCAATGCAACCCTAAAACATTTTATATTACATTTTAAGCTCCACCGAAGAAGTGGGTTTGGAAGACAAACTTATAGACAATCCTACAGAGTAATCTTTTTACAAGAAGAGGTTGCTCTCAAAACTCAAACCAGCCAATTTAAGAACTTTATCCGTTCAAGTAATGGTCCTTAGTATCATAGAATTGCAATCCTATAAATTATTATAGTAAGTAAATAACGTGAATCCATCCATATCTTTGAACCATAAATGCAGCATTCAAAACTGACACAAAAAGGGCTTTATTCATTTAGCACAAAAAACTTTATTAGCTGGTTTGTCTCTAACAGTCTTATCAATAAAATAGAGAAAACAATGGGAATCTTCCTAAATGCATCCAATATTATTATAGCAAAAGAACAAAGATAACATGTCCATAAAATAATTAAAAAATACAATTAAAATTAAACAAACATGCCAACAATAAAAATTAATAAAACTACAAACCCACATAATTCCAACACAAAAAAACCCAAAAAATCCCACAATTTGTAATAAATTATAACCCATCACAAAAATCCCTGGTTACCAAATTCTACACCAAAACCCCAAAATTTAACAAAATCTAAAGAAACCCAGTTCGCAATTAAATCAAGATTAGCCAAATTAAAGACCACAACACACAAATAACCCAAAAAGAATCAAACTTTAAACAAACAAAAAAAAAACAAAAAGAGAAAGCAGAGGGGGAGAATTCAAAAAGGAACCTTCTTTTTCCAGCCAGAAGGAGCAGGAAGCTCTAAAGAGAAACCCTCTTCCTCAACTGTTACAGTCTCCTTATCTTTCTCCATGGAGCTCGAGATTTCACCTTCACAACTGCAAACACAAAAAAAATATTAATAAATGAAACGACAAGTATTTCTATAGATAACTAAACATAGAGAGTAAGCTAGAGAGAGAAACAGAACAAGAGAGATATGTTATACGTTATCCTGTTCTGTAGTTGGTGAACAAAAATACAGACAAAAAGCAAATAATATACAAAATTTTTAGCTGCTAAGAACACTTTCACGTTTTGATATTAGTTTATGAGAGATTTTGTTTTCTTTTTTATTTTTCTTTGTAAAGGGGTTGACGATGAGGTTTAGTTTTGGGCAAACTACAATCTAGTTTTTCAATTATTGAGTATGTTTCAATTCTGTCCTTTTTCTATCAATTGCTCTGGCATTGCCCTTATACTATCAAAATTGTTTCCACTTTGTTCATAAGCTGTTATTTCGCCAATAATTTTGATGGGAGTAGAGTGTGTTACTTGTAAGGATATTTATAGTTCATCTATTTTATATATGAAATATAAATATCATGTGGTTTTTTTAATTTAAAATCATTAACTAATCAATATATAATCTTTATATGTTAAGTATTTTAAATGACAAGTTTAACAATGTATCGATATCTAAGTAACTTTTAATTTAAAGACATATCATACATTTATTGTAATCTAAAAACTATAGTTTTATGGGATAGATTTAATTTTAAAAAAAAATTCAAGACTATAAAACCACCAAATAAGGATAATAATATTAGTTATGTATAAATATGTATTAAATAGCACAATAAAAAAAATATTTAGCGATTTTACATCAATATTTTTAAGAAGATTTTATTTTAGTATATGTGAGCTTGCTCTTATAGTATCATCCTCTGAAAATATTTGTTAGAGTGTGAATAATTAATTTTAGCTGTATATTAAAAAAAATAAAAACCTTAAACTTGACACATAATAGTGGTAGAAACGTGAAATAAATGGGTAAAAATCATATGTAATTCGAGGTACGATGTTAATGGTTTACAGGTTAAGGGTGACAATGGAGCAATTATTATATGAGGACGAGATTGAGACATACTCTATATTTCGAGGACATATCTGTAGTTTTCTTGCTCCTGACCTTTTTCCATTTTTGGTTTGACTTCTTGTGTTGGGTATTTTTAAGGTGACGGTGCGAGGTGAGCTTGACACCTGTCCGGATCTGTTATTGAGAACAGTGTGAATCATGCGGGTTAGCGGGCTTATCCTGTCGGTGATGTTAGTGTTTTCCTTTTATTTATTTTTTTTCCTTTTTCCTTTTTCCTTTTTGTTTTTAAATAATGGAAATTAACCCGATGAGCTTTTCAAAATTTGTCGTCTTATGATTGATTTCGAAGTTCAAGAAACCTAAAAAAAAAAGAAGATATTGAAACCCAATAAAATGGGAAAAAATTAATTAATTAAAAACCAATTTTTATGGATTTAATTTCCTTTCCTTTCCTTTCCTTTCCTTTCCTTTTCCTTTGTCAGGAAAGAGATACGGAGTTTTTTAAAAAAAAAATTTATATGACTTCAATTTATCACCATTTGTAAAAATGAATTTAATTTTTTTAATTGGTTAAATAAATAAAATTACCTTGTTTTGTTAAGTTATCCAATCACCCAGGACCAAATATTTGTTTTTTTATTTGATAAATAAGATATTCTCAAACCAATTTATTCATAAATTGAAAACGAAAACGAAGTCTTATCTTAAAAATACATTTTCATAAACAAATAATTTAAAATTATGGTAAGAATCACTAAAGCATATGAATTATAATTGTTCAACAACGATTAATATTGAAAAGATTTAGATCATTGGAGTCATTGAATCAATTACTTTTTATTATTGAAACAACAAGTTTTTTTTAATGTTAATATAATTGTATTTGGATCGGGTTTGGTTGGATCAATTAAATTACTAAAAATCCGATTGAGTCAACAGGAATTCATCAAATCAATATCTTATTCGATATAATTAAAAACTCAATCTAAATTAAATTTAAATCTTAATTTTTATAAACTAACTTCACATGTGCAATCGAATTTAATAACTATAATATTAACTAACTTCACGTATGTATTTGTTTTTTTTAACGTAAGTGTCCGGGCTAGCTTTTTACATCTCAACTAATTTCACGGGTTTTGAAATTAACGACCATATAAGTCTCCAGTGATCCTGAGATTTATGAGACTCGAACTGGTGATCTCTAAAAAATAAATCTAAAATCTAACTAGTCAAAGTACACTCTTAAGATTGCTTTTCGCATTTATTGTTATTTTCCAATAAGTGGGGGGAAAGGCCATAAGATCGTAGAAGAATCTTATGAAACCAAAAGGAGTTAATTTGGATGCGCAATCGAATGAGTAGGGGAGATGCTTCTTCTGGATCAATAATGCAACTTGACACCAACTACTTGCATATAAACCATATAGTAAAATTCTCTCTGCACTGCTTTCGAGTAAAATCCAGTATGCTGACACTGGATTTTAAAATTTGGATTGCAAGTTTCAGACTTCTGATCTCAACGCATGAGTTTGGACCCACTTTCATGACATCTTGTCCAACATTTTCAATCAAAATACTGGAAGAATTACATTTAGACGTGGTTTCGAAGCTGGTTTTAAAAGAGTTTTGTAAAAATTTAATTTTTTTATTTAAAAAATTATATTTATAAAAAAATATTTTAAAAATAAACCATTCCTATACTTTTAAATATTTTCTTAACTATTGCTAGAAACTTCAGACCAACACTTCAATGTATTTCACGTTGCGTTTATTTCTGGTTTTAGATGTTTTTTTAAAAATGCTTTTAATTTAAAAAAATATTAAATTAATTTTTTTAATGCTTTTTAGTTATTGTGATGGGTAGTATCAAAAAATAAAAAAAATCAGAAAAAAATTTATTTTAATATACTTTCAAATAAAAATTTATTTTAAAAAGTACTTCTATCACATTGAATATTTTGAGATTTTTTTCTAAATATTTTTATTTTTATTTTTGTGATTGATCGTAGTTGAAGATATTTTTATTCTCATCATAATTTTAAAAGTTATTCGGTTATAAAAAACTCAACTGCAATAAAAACTTGGTTTTGAGATGTAAATTTATAGTTTTTAATTTTCTTTTTTATTTTAGCTGCGAAAACTACAATAATACTATACACAAACTTCATTTTAAATTATGAAAACTAAGAAAAAATTATTGTTTAATCGTTAAGTTATGATGATAATTACAACTACAATTAGATTAATCATCGGTAAAGGCAAAGGGTGAACTTAGCCTCAACTTAATGTTGAGGGGAGGTTTCTTTTTCTTTCATTTCACTGTACCAAAAAAAAATTATTTAGATACATATAAATATATAATATACAAAAAGGACAGATACTTGTAGAATAATTAAGCATGGAACAAGTCAATGGAAGAAGCCTAAAACCAAAAGATTTAATTTGGTAGGTATATAATCTTTTGACCAACTTATTTGTCAATTAAAACTAGTTGCTTTCTCGTAATAATTTTAAAAATACAACCTCACATTTGTATTTAGAGCAATAAATTTATCTAATCTAAAAAATATCATCATTATTATTAAAAATATTAAAAGAGAAGATGGTTTTACTGTATTCCTAGTCAAACACACATTTGTAATTTGTTTTGATTTTCTTTATTGAGGTTATCTAAATTTAAAAACTCGGGGTACAAGTTTACCAGATTAACCTAGGTTGACTCGAGTCATGTTTTCGTATTATTTTTTAATTAGATTTTTTTTCAGTTTCATCTTTAAATATGAGCTGATTGAGAATTGAATTTTATAATTTATTTTAATTTGGTTTCTATTAGATTATCTCAGTCTCATGATCCAGATCACAGGTTTGTTAGGTTAACCCGAGTTAACTCTAGTCATTTTTTTCTTTTTTTATTGATTTTTTTTAATTTCATCATTGACAATGATTTGATCGAGACTTATGAATCATGATTTGTTTCAGTTTGTTTTTTTTATGAGGTTATCCTCTTATCATGAGTTATGTCTTGATAGATTAACCGGGGTGGACTCGAGTTGATTTTAGTCATTTTTTAATTATTTTTTAAATTTTCATCTTTTAACACTTGATTGATTGTGAATTCAATTTCATAATTTATTTAAATTTGTTTTCTATTGGGTTGTCTTAATCTCATGACTAGGATTGCAAGTTTGTCAGGTTAACACATGTCATTTTTTTTCTTTAATTTTATCATTTAACATTAAATATATTGAAAACTAGGTTTTATAATTTGTTTTTTATTTGCTTTCTATGAAGTTATTATAGTCTTACGACCCTGCATGTAGATTGGAAAGTTAATCTGAGTTGATTTGAATCGATCCAATATGTTGTCGTCTTAATATTTA
>Ga0325405_1006347_pt1 | contig 11945 bp, 5 predicted proteins | sample PopdelMetagenome_21_FD_205663 | JGI IMG/M metagenome (GOLD analysis project Ga0325405, IMG submission 205663) | Populus deltoides microbial communities from Bellville, Georgia, United States - Xylem-Control-R2 | ecosystem: Host-associated > Plants > Phyllosphere > Stem > Wood/Secondary xylem...
GGCGTGTGAAATCAAACAGTCTAAAAAGTGAAACTCAGCACTGCTGGTGATGGGATGGGAGTCGCCTCTGGGCGTCGTGTACGTGCCCCGAGTCGCACGTGGAAACTCAGATTCGTCAGTTCAGGGTATCATCCACAGTTGACTCTAAAAAACCACGCCCTCTAGAGAATTCGAATATTCGTTAGCCAAGTTCCATTTAATCACAAGAATGCCCCTGAGAATCATTAAAAAATAAAAAGTAAAACAACGTGTTTGTGTTGTAATAATACTCACAGAATCAAACATGACGCAGCTTTGATCTTGAATGAGTACTTATCCCGGACACGTATTTGACTTCTTGTTTATTACCTTAATTAATCATTTCTCCTTCTCCCTTCACACTACTATATTGATTAAAGACTTGCAATTAACCAACATATTTAGCATATGCTACTTAAATAATAATAATAATTATTATTATTATTATTATTATTCTGATTTATATTCATTTAAGTTTCATGATATACATTTTTTGCTGAATAAAAATACAATAATGTGTCTATAGAAAGTGCTGAATAATTTGTCGCATCACAATTATTGTAGTGTAATTTGACTATTATGTCCATTGCTAAATGATGGAGATGTAACACATTTCAAACATAATGTTGCCGTCATCGTCAATATGAGATAGAGGTGGCTATGGGTTAAAATTGTTTATTATTTGGGTTAATATAATCATTTCTTAAGAACTTTTAAACCAAACCCAGTTGAATAATTATTATTGTGTCATGTTGATTATTTTTATTTTTTAGTTTGACTATTTCTTACGAGACTTGGTTTAATTTATTTACAACTTATAATGAATCTTTAGTTTATAACGTGTTTTCTCGATTTTTTTTTATTATAGAGTAAACTAGTTTTTTTAAAAAAATTCTAACTGAAATTACATGAGAAAATTCAAAAAGAGTTTCTTCTAGATTTATTTTTACAAGTATTTTAAATAATTTAATTAATTTATTCACCCAATTATCAACCACAACTGATTTCAATAATCTAGTATCCTCTAGACAATAATTTCATGTTGCACCACACTCAATAATTTCTTTTTGCTTTGTGTTGAAGCAAAGTCATATCCCGAACACGTCTCAACTACTTTTTCTTTCCGAGAAAAGCAACTCACTCGGAAAATAAGAATAAAACAAATGGGTTTTATAATAAGATCCTTGGTGGAAAACGTGCAGTTATTCTATTTATTATTTTAGTTTTAGTTTTTGGGTAAAACATTTGAAAAACACGAGGGCAATTTATTAGTGACAAAAGGAGTCTGTATATATACTTAGATCCAGTAAATAGAAGGACATTCCACATACAAATTATAGATTTTTTATTTCTTGTTCTCTTCAATAGCCGCCGCCATTAATGGACGCAACAGAAGTTATTGAGTTCTTTGATTCGTGCTGGTTTGAGATGGAAATATTCAAGAAACAACCAAGTTTAGCTAAATCGTCCAGTGTAGAGACAAACCCACATCAAGAAAATCAAGAAAAGGCTCCAAAACCAGAGATCTCGAGAGTGCCAACGATCATCACAAGGTCTATGAGTGAAGATCTGTGCTCCAAAACAAGCCTCAGTTTTGGCTTTTCCCTCTCTCCAGATTCAGTTCTCCGCGCACCAAAGCTCCACGCCATCCTTTCAGGAAAAGAAGTCAAAGAGGAAGAATACTCAACACCAACAGAGAGAGTATATATTCTGGAGTCACCTAAAAAGAAAGTTTCGAGGAGGAGAAAGGGAAAGAATGTGACAAGCAAGAGCTTGTCAGAACTGGAATATGAAGAGTTAAGAGGATTTATGGATTTGGGGTTTGTCTTCTCAGAAGAAGATAAAGATTCAAACTTGGCTTCAATAATTCCAGGATTGCATAGACTTGGTAAAAAAGATGAGGAAGAAGCCATTCTTGATGAGCCTGCAGTATCTAGGCCTTATTTATCTGAAGCATGGGAAGTTCTGGAAAAGAAGAGGAAAGAGGAACCATTGATGAATTGGAGAATTCCTGCTTTGGGCAACGAGATTGACATGAAAGATAATCTTAGATGGTGGGCTCACACCGTTGCTTCAACTGTTAGATAATGCAAATCTCAGATAAATGGTTCACGGTTTTGTTCTCAATATCATTTTTGTGTTTTGTAAAATGTTGAATTTTTATTAATTTTTGCTACAATTATCATCATTTGTTTGCAATTGTAAACAAAGGTGAAATCTTCTTCAACTTGGAAAATAATTTATTTGCAAATCTGATTTCATCCTCGGTTATGGTTTTCTCTCGAGACAAGCAATCGGAGGTGATTATGGTTAGGAAAGATCATAGAAATCATCCATGACTGGAGGTTAGCGTGTGTCGAATTATGAGATAAGATGCCCGACTTGACATTTCTTGCCCACCAGAATTCAACATACTGTAAAGGACCTCAAGCAAGTTGCTGACAAAATTTCATCGAATTTTTTGTTTTAATCCATTTTGGCATGTACTGCCATATAACTCCTAAATAAATCTTAAATAATGAAATTACACCGATTCAAATTGCCAATATATGACCATACGAGAAGCCCGTGATCACTAAATTTTGATCTAATCAAAAGTGGAGAGGATCTTGCAACTAATATAATTTGTCCTTGTCAAAAATTTATCTTATATCCCAATTTTTGTCACCAAACTAATCTTAATAAAGTGAAAGAAACCTAAATGAACAAATTATCATTATCATTAATATGTTGTAATATGATTGTTTTTTGTTTAAACTAAAGTGAGTGCCCGTGCTTTGTTGCGGGTAATTTTAGGTTGTGTGTAGATCATATGCACGCCACCAGTTCTATTTCTTGGTATATTTTTCTTAAAGAAATATGTCATGTAAGCTCACTTAAAAGAATAGTATAATATAGAATTGAAAGCCTAACTTATTTTATTAACATTTTAAGAAACATAAACATTATCATTGATGAATTAACAAGCAAACCATGCAAAACCATTATTATCACATATCAATTTTCCATCTTGTCTTACTTGCCTAAGTGTCTGAGCATCACTGAGTTCTTCAATTCCTTTTTTTTTTTCATTGCTTGGCCAACATTCTTTTCTACATGTTTAGTTGAGCTTTGGATTGTTGTTGAAGTATTAGTTAGCTATCAATGTTGGATTCTTGGCATAAATGTTCATTTTTAGCTTAACTGCTATGTTAAGGACAATTGACAACATTTTTTTAGAATGATTTTACCATGTAAGTTGTTTGCTTGTTGAAGTTATTTGTTGCTAGTGATTTCATTATTGTTTTGTTTCATTATTGTTGGAGTATGTCCCAAAAACAATTAAATCCAACAGCTTTCATGTTTCGATGTGTTCTTTGTTCTTTCATTGTTTAGTGCATATTTAGTTTCATGCAATAAGTTTATCTTGCTAAATGGCTATCAAAATACTTTGTTCGCAAGTTTTTTTTTTGTTTCAGTTCTGCTTAATCAATTTTTGCTTTCTCTTGTGGTTGGTTTGGATGGATTTTCTTTGTTTTTATGCAGCATGATTTTTTTTTTGGATTCCTTTTGGCTTACTCTCTTTGGATTTTTAAATTCTTCTTGGTTAAGTCTTTTGATGTATGATTGGTTCATTTTTTTCAAACAAAAACTTTTTGTTTTGGCTTTGTGGGATGGAATAATTTTGTTGTTCCCTTACTCTTTGCATGACAATTTAGCTACAATGTTCTTATCATAGATGGGATGGCCTTAAACGTTTTTCCTCAATCCTTGCAATGTTGACAGTTGCTTTTGGCTAGGGGGTGGAAGGTTGGGTTTTAGATGTTTTCTCTGTCGAGTTTAGGAAAGGGTGTTCTTATTATAGATGATTTTTTTATTTTACTTTGTATAAAATCTAAATAGCAAACAATCTCAACATATTAGACTATATAAATGTAAGAAATAATCCTGAGAAGAACAAATATAAATGTAAGTAATATTTTATAGAGAACAAATATAAATGCGAGGCTAGCCGAATGTTAGTTAACCTGAAACTAATTGAGCAATCAAGAAGAGCCAAAAAGGCAAAGAGCTCATAAAAAAAATAGAGACTTGGCTAACCTGTAGATTGAAGGAGAAGCTCTATTTCCCAAGCTTTAGCAAATAACAAACAAATGATAGTGGTTTCTTGCAAATATTTTTTTTAAAAGGTAATAAAGCATCATATCAGACGAATGAGCCAAAAAAGGCAAAAGCTTATAAAAAAAATTAAGATTTGGCTAACATGTAGATTGAAGAAGAAGCTCTACTTCTCAAGCCTTAGTAAACAATCAACCAATGATAGTTTCCATCATAATTTATTTTTAAAAAAAGGTAAAAAAAATTATAGTAAATGAATGAGCAAAGGCTAACAACAGTTGTTAAAGTAGGGCGTAAACTAAAAAAACCTATTAAAAGTTAACTAACAACAAGGACACCTAATTAAAGAGTTGTAAAAGCAAGGGGAACGAAAAAAAAGAAAGGAAAGAGGTGTGTAAAAAAATATCAGTCTTAACTAACTGGAAGAAGGAAGGGGAAGCCTTGCACTGTAACCCTCAACAAATAACCAATAAATGTTGATGAATTACTGCAATCCAAAAAACAAATGCAAGTTAGCATCATAACAAATGAATAGGTAAAGGCTAAAAGTAACAGAAAAAATAGAAGATAGTGTTGTGTCTAAAAAAAACATAAGAAAAAACCAGCAAGATCAAAGGTTCAAAATGTAGATAGACAAATCAATTTCAAAGAAGTCCCAAAATAGCAAAAAATGTAGCAATGACACAAAATGAAGGAAAATGATAAAACAAAATGTGTAAACCCACTTCACAGACCAATAACCCCTTAATTGCAATGACCCTTAGAGAAATACATTAGCGATCAATGTCAGAATCCAAAGTCAATCAATTCAAAAAAGAGGCACCAAGAAGTTTTTATAATTTCTTGCAAACCAATGACCTCTCAGTTGCAAAGGTTCCCACATAAACTCAAAAGACAAAGCCATATCAGCAAACACCCAAATAAAAATGCATGGGAATACCACAGAACACACATACCAATGACAACGAAACCACTAAGCAAGTAAAACCCAATTGCAGTCAATTCTTAACAGAAAAACAACAGTAAAAAAAAAAGTGAACTAGAAAGCTAACCAGAATGTCATTCACCAACTAAATATTAACCCATCATAGAAACACTGAGCATGTGACAACGAGTGTGCATTTAATGCACTATGATGGCATGTCCACTAACCCATATAAAAAAAGAGCCACACCCTTGGAAAAGAAAGTTTACAAGCAGTAGATGTACCTCAAATGAAAGAAGAGCCAAGCCATGAACAACAAACATCAACAAATTCTCCTCCCCAGCTTTGATGCACCAAAGCCACATTTATAAAAAGACGACATGCCTAGAAGATAACAATGCATGTGGGGAAAAAAGGTCATCGGCCAAAATGATGAGGAAGCACACAATAACATGACAAATTAAGCACCTGAGCCAAGAGAAAATTGAATCGATAGAATACCCATACCCACGCCACAATGAAGCGATAAATGAAAAGGAGATGAAGCCTAATCTTTAACTGAAGACAACGCCTACATGGAAGCAAGTAAAAAGTAAAAATTCTATTTTTTTTTTATAATATGCACATAAGAGCCTCAAGCCAGCTAGTTATTTTTTATAACATTCAGGGCAATCTAGATATTGAGAGTCCAACACACCAATTATTTTTTAGAGCCTCTAAAGCCAGTAAGCTAGTTATTTTTTATAACATCCACGTGAGAGCCCAACACATCAATTATTTTCGAGAGCCTCAAGTCGCCAACCCAACTATTTTTTATAACATGCAATTGAGAGTATATAGTGTTCATCGATGAAAGAGCCTTGCACACCAATTATTTTTTAGAGCCTCCCGAACCAGTAGGCCAGTAATTCACGCGAGATCTCAACACACCAATCACACGTAAGATCCTAGCTTGCCAATTATCTTTTCCAACATGCATTTCAGAATAAACAATACAATTAATAGTCATGTACTTAAGAGTACACAATGTAGTTTTTTTATACAATACACAATATATAATGTTTCATTGATGAATGAGCCTAGCACACCATAATACACAGTATACAGTGTTTCATCAATGAAAGAGCCCAGCACACTAATTACTTTTTTTTTTTAAAGAGCTCAGCATACTAATTATTTTTTTATTTTTTAAAGCCTCTCACACACCAATTACACATGAGATCCTAGCACACCAATTATCTTTCCCAACATGCAATAGAGAGTAAATCCATAGTAGAATCCACAATGAAATCACACACAGTATATCGTAATTCACTGATAAGATTTAAGTTTTTTTACTAACCGAGTCTCTAGCTCTAAGAACATTAATCTCAATTGCTACTTAATTATAAATGGTGATCATATAACTATTAGTGGTTATAAAATTTAGTAAAACTTTTGACATGGATAACTGATCTATTAATAGAGATATATGCTCCAATCAACCAGATAATTCCAAGATCCTATTTGATTTAGTTAGTTTATATATATATATATATATATATATATATATATATATATATATATGCAACTAGTCTAATAATATATCTCAATATTTTATAGGCAAAAATATTTTTAAAAAAATAAATTAAAATAAAAAAGATATAGAAGGTGACAGCTTAACAATAGTTGATTTAGATTCTCTAAAGCAATGCTGCTCAACTAGGGCAAATTACTCCAAACTTGTTTCGGGATAGCGTATTTCTCGATTAATAAATGAAGAGGTGACGATACTATCTTTAGAGGCACTCTTTTGCTTCAATTGCTCAGTCATTACATGCTTTCTGATTAATTGTTTTTTATATCCCCACAAAACATTATTATTATTATTATTATTATTTAAGATATATAGTGAAATTAACATGGATTAATAAAATTTTATATTTTTATTTATAATTAATAGATTCAAGCTTATCAAATCTTATAAAATCTAATAATTTTTAAAGATACTCTTCGAAGACAATAATTAATTATAAGAGAAATTCTCCAACTTCATAACTACTCTAAGCAATAAAAAAAACTATCACACATCTTAGTGTGTGTGTGTGTATGATTTTGTTAGCTTTATCATATCCTCTTGCCTAGCTTTTAAATGTTTTTTAAAAGTAAATTTGTTTTTAAAAATATCAAATTAATATTTGTTTTCTAAGTGTTTTTTTTATGATTTTAATATAATAAAATTAAAAATTTTAAAAAATATTTATTTTAATATATTTTAAAATACAAAATATATTTATAAAGTGCTCTTTATCACAGTTGGAATTTTGAAAACCTCTCATGCACTTTATATATTAGGTAATCAAGTCTTCAAACCTTGTGAATGAGCGGAGACCTTGTGATATGAAATTCCAAGTTTTACCATTATGGAATCTGATGGTGCACATTTTTTTTAAAAGGCTCATTTAGACTGCACCTCCCATTTTTTTTGTTTTAACCTTGAGAAATTATTCTGCCTGGATTCAATACCATGAAAAAAATTTCAACACTTTTACATAGTATAATTTAGTGATATATTCTATATAAGTACACACTTTTACATAGGGGTGGCACTATATTTTCTAATCAATAGTTGACAATGCAAACACACACCACATTCAATGCAATCTAGCACCACCTCTCTCAATTAATGATTATTTCTAGCCAACAAGTTATTGACATTCATCAACCTCTATACCGATAACAATGCAAGGCGCTACAACCTTTGGTGGATACCAATGTTTCTACCAATCAATTTTCATGCTACTCTCGAGTTAAGCAGACGTGACCAAGTTCTACAAATTAATATCTTGGATCATCAAGTATACACAACAAGTCATAATTTCTGATACTCAACAATTTCACTCTTCAATAATTTTTGTTTGTATTTTCTTTTAATTTTCTCATACACCTACTTACTTTAGCATCCGAGAGTCCCTCATTCCACGAGGAGCCTTTTGTTTATTTGAATTGAACACACTCAATAAATAAAGAGTATTTAAAATATGAATAGATATACGTCTTGTTTTAGTATAAAGGAGAATGGAAATGAGAGTTTTTGTTTCAATGGGAATAAAAAAAGAAAAAGGTTCACATTAAGTAATTGTATAGTGCTCAGGGAGTAACTAATGATATCCTATTAATTATTTTTTGGATCCACTTTAAAGAAATAAAGACATACAACTAGTAGAGAGATATCCTATGTGAAGATATTTTTATCACTTTTAATGGATTATAAATTTCATATTCTCTCCTTATCATGTTTTTTTTTCTTCAAAGTAGATCCTAAGAAGTAACTAATAGCATGTCACTAAATACTATAATGTTTTTGGTTCACTTTCATCATATAATGTTTTATTTAGAGATGTTATTTGAATTTTAATTAATTTTACATGTTCATTTCATTTTTAACTAACTCCAAATAAAAATAGAACTTAATAAAAAACACTATTAACTTTTTTGGTCTATAAATGGAATTATTGGTCTATAAATATCATAATGTCCAAGTTTCAATGTCTTCTTTATTATCCATTATTTTCCTTGTGAAAATTGATTTTGGTGTTGTTTGTTCACAACACATTTTTCACAAGCTATCAAAAAAGATATTTCATCTTTCTTTTCTATAAAATTAAACTTTCCACAACTATTCCTATTCAAATTAGTTTTCTATTGACTTTGTCTTGTAAAAAGTTAAATGCTTACGCATAGAAGTAATCACGAGAAATCATTAATTACCTTCATCATGACCTTTGTATAAGTAAATCAAGACAACTATGTAGACGATCACATTGTTAAGTTGTGAAACGAGACATTTAGGTGAATGATTGCACTATTATCTTGCAAGATAGAGCATTCAAGTGGGTGATCGCAGCGGCGTGAGCGTGCAGAAACATTTCTTGGCATGTCAATGATGGTGAGGAGTCATTTCATGATAGAAAGGAGAGTTCTCCGAAACACAAAAAATCTATTTTCACCATTATTCAACACGGTTTTGATGTCATTTTCTCCATCATTTGAGCTCGGCTTGTAGCCCATTTTCCTCATCACTATGCTTAATTTTGAGCCCCTCGTTTCTCCTTCGTCGGCTCGGTTTTGAGCCTTTCTTTTGCTTTTCATTGGGCTTGCTTTGTAGCCTTTCTTCTTTAGCTGGGTTTCGTAGCCTCTTTAAGCCTTCTTTTTTCCTTCTTGGACAAGATCTGCAGCCCTTTCATTCTCATTCGTGGGTTCGGTGTTGGTTCTCCATCAACATCCAACACAAAAACTGGTTGTTAATTAGAGGCCAAGTGGTTGATTTTGTTTGAAAAAGGTTAAATGGCGTTAATGCTAAACTACGAGTCAGGTGCTTCCAATTCTCATATATATATATATATAGACACACACACACACACACACATATATATATAAAGGCCGGTTTGTTTTTGTTGTTGGAAAATGTAAACTCTTAACATTAAATTGCAAATGGTTTGTATTAATTTATCACATTTTATCCTAAATAGTAAATAAAATATAAAAAAATTATCTTATAAAGAAAAGACTGCATTGCTTACAATCAATCCAATTAAATTAAATGATAAAATGTGGGGAATATAAAGATAAAATTGATGAAATTTTAGTGACTCATTCGCCAAACCAACATGAACAATGGGGCTGAATTATGCGATTCCCCATGAGTCTTCTGTTTTTTTTTTTCTCCTGGATACATAAATTTCGCTCTTTAATATATGGTTCGACCGTTACATTATAATAATTGCTAAAGAAATCGCTAAAAAAAATAATAAAACTCTTCTCTCTCTCTCTTTTTTTTTAAGCTTGTAACCGGTAACAGCTGAGAACTGACTGGTTGCCTCTATGCGCGTTGCTTTCGACCGTTGGATGAAGCTCGTCTTCTTCTCTTGTAATTACGGCGTCGCAAATCCCCATACCGCCCACTGGCTTGGTTTTGAGTAATAAGTGGTTTTTTGCCAATGTACCAAATTACCCCTCCTTGGTGTGTCATGAGAAAAGTGGGTATTCTGGTCATTGCCAAATACAAAACGAGAATGTCGCGGTCACATCCTTTTATTATAAAAAAAATAAAATAAAAAAATTGCAAAGCTCTTCTCTTCTGTCTTTCATAATTAACTAACAGATTCCCTTTGTTTTTTATACAGGCTAAAACTTCATGTGAATGTGAATGCGTGTTCTAGGGTCTTTGGTTTGTCTCTCATAGCCATGGAAGGTTCTCAGCTCATTCAGAGCTTAGAATCTCTATGGTTCTTCACCAATGTGGTTTCATCAAGAGCTTCTCATGCTAGAAACAGAAACAAAGAAGACTCGCCACAACCCATGACCCCAGTTCTCCAAACTAGCCTTCAAAATCATGAGGACTCACCTAAACCTGAGTTTTTTACCCCAAAATGTCTCAAATGTGGCGACTTTGCAGCTGAAATCGAAGAACATAATGGGGATCAGCCAAATATCAAGATCGAAGGAGTGGAAATCCCAAAGCCAACAAAGAAAGAAGAGAAGAGAAAGAGAAGGGAAAGGAGGAGGAGGAGAAGCAAGAGAAAGATACCGGGAGAGCTCGGTTTAGGCTTTGATAAGAGTAGTGATTATTACAAATTAGATTATGGGTTTGGGATGTTTAACGATGAGGAAGCAAGGGGGTATGGGATGTTTGGAAGTCAACGACAACATCAAGTGAAGATGCCACCATTAAATGATGGTATGGCCATGAAAGAGCATCTCAAGTCTTGGGCTTATGCTGTTGCCAGCACTGTCAGATAAAAGATTAGTTCAACGTGGGGTCTTTGATCTAGCTAACTTGTCATAGCATGTCTAATTATATCCATTTCCTTCCTTTTCTCTATATATTGTAATCGGAAATGATTAAAGAAGTATGGTCATGGCAGTGCTATGAGCATGTCCGTTTGGCTGTGGCAGGCTTTGAGTTTTTCCGGCCTTAATAACATAATATGCAGAAAAATCTTCTCTCCCCTTTCCTTTCTTTTTTCTTTTTATTGCTACTTTGAAAATGGTGATGGCGGAAAGAGTTTCAGGAGAAAACTGATGGAGTAATAAATTATGTGGATTTGAATTGATGGATAGACTATACAACATTCAAAATTTTGCAAATCAAGAGTGGTAACTGAAGATCTTTTTTCGGTGAAATTCGAAGAGAAATCTCGGTAACTGAAACTCGGGTTTTGAGATCTCAACAAATCCAAGATCATGAAACATAATTATGCATGAATTCTTGCAGTTGACCTGATCTTTCCACGAGCATTTGAAATTTTGGTGTCCAGAATTTGAAGGGGAAAAAAAATAATACTAATTAATGGAGTAATATTAGTATGAGATGGACAAGAAGACAAGTCGATGATGCATGCATGCCTAGGGCTGGGAAATTTCTTGTGAATGTTTGCGAAGTTTCATATGTTATTTTCACTTGTCCCGGGACAAAGTTGTCGAACCATCTCCGAAACTTCCTCTCGAACCAAACTCTCATCCTATAGGAGCGAAGGCACGGTGCGGGCATGCATGGAGGACACTTGCACACACTGGCCAGGGAAAATTTCTTCACTAAGGTTGCCACTTGTGGCGGGGTGAGCATTGGTCAGGTAGGTTTGGTTTGAATATAGATATATATAAAAAACATCCATTATTGTTTTTAAGATATAAATAGAATCAAATTAATAACCGATTATACTGTAATGTAGTTGCTTTCATATAATGTTCATATAAATAATCTTTCTATAGCTAGATGAAATTAGATTCAAATTATCATAAAAATATCAAATTAAAATACAGGGACTGAAACATAAAAAAAAAATAGAAAAAACACATGACTCACTCAAAATTCATGATAATTTTTATTTTAATCAAAGAGTTTATTTTATTTATTTTCACT
>Ga0325405_1006348_pt1 | contig 11945 bp, 3 predicted proteins | sample PopdelMetagenome_21_FD_205663 | JGI IMG/M metagenome (GOLD analysis project Ga0325405, IMG submission 205663) | Populus deltoides microbial communities from Bellville, Georgia, United States - Xylem-Control-R2 | ecosystem: Host-associated > Plants > Phyllosphere > Stem > Wood/Secondary xylem...
TTTTTTTTTTTTTTTTTTTTTTTTTTAAGGATGAAAATTTGACTGTGAGCTAGTAAAAGAAGCTATCTTCTCTCAATAATTGAGAGTACTTATCATTGAAGTCAAGGGATAATGCTGAATAAAAGAGTCACCAAACCCACATGACAGCTTAAACAATGTTTGTGACAAGAGAATTATTGAGTTATATTACTATTAGTTATTATTTTATTTAATTTTATTTAATTTTTTCTCATCCACCTGTCACTTCAAAATTATAATTATTCGGTCGAAGTCAACTCCATGGAATTTTTTTAGCTGGTTACATCAACATATTTTTAAAAAGAGTGGCCAAACCACTATTTTATTATAGCTGCATGCATTATAGCTAGGTAGTGCATGTTTGTATTTTAGAGCGAAAAAAATAATTTTTTTTTATTAATTTTTTATGTTTTTAAATTGATTTTAGATATTGATGTAAAAAATAAATTTTCATATATTTTAAAACAAAAAACAACCACTAATGTAATGTCAAATATTATTTTATTAGTCATCATTTTATTTTATATGAGCTTGTCATCTACTTCAATCCTTTCCGAAGAAAACCTAGCGAATTTATATTTTAAAAATATGTATGATATAAAAAAATTTAAATTGATATTGTTTTATATATTAATATTAAAAATAAAATAAAAATTTTATTTTAATATATTTTGAAGTAAAAAATACTTTTAAAAACCACTTTTTCACGTTAGCAAACAAACCTTAAGAAAATCGATACATCACTTGGCATTTCTCTGCTAGTTTCCTTATGCCAAATACCGTGATCCCATTTCCTTGCACCTAATTTCTACACATTTTTTTCCAGGCGGTGTGAAGTCTGCTTGATAGGTCCTATTCATGCAATGGAAATTGACTGGCCAGCTTTGCAGTCAAAGCCCTTAGCAGCAAGAAAAGTGGCAAGACTCTAGAAGCATCTTCAAAATCCACATGGAATATGCTAAATAAATACGAATAATAAAAAAAAATTGACAATATTCAACTATATAGAATTGGACGTAGTTAATTTCTATGCAGGAAGCCAAGTCTAACATGAATGTCCTTGCAGCCTCCTACACGGTTACCCTTTGCAGCACTCATATGCTAAAATTCTCCCATCCCTTGCGTGCCACCAAGGAAAATTGCGTGATTGGTGGCCATGGAAAGATCCATAGCTTTTTTTTAATTTTATTTTATTCAAAAATGAGTGTGGATCTTGAAGGAGAGGACGACGCTAGGGCATCATGTTCATGCTTTTCAATGCATGATAAAAAATAAGCCACCTCGGATGGATGGCATATTCCTCTAGCCCAAAAAAACACAAGAGAGGATCAAATTGGTATCTTGGAAATTAAGGTCAACCTCATGAGCCATACCGCTAATTTTGTCGACATGTTTTCTAGTGTGGAGTCCATGCTACTCAACCTGATTAGATGTAGCTAGGAGTAGTATTTAATTCAATTTGTGGTGGAGAATTTCATTCGAAGTAGAAGCTGATAAGCTGCTTGCTGTATCAAGTCATAAGCTAATAAGCTATCTAGACCATAAGTGGAATTTCTGCAACGTATCAAAAGCCTACAACATGGTGAAGGGCACACAGGAGGCTTGGTGCATGCACGTATATCGCCTCAGGGCTAGATTACTTTTTTATATAAAAAATAATATTTAAGCAATCACATCCATATTTTTTTTAAAAAAAAAAAAGTGACTTGAATTATAAATATTACTGGATTTAATAGATTAGTTTTATTTTAATTAAATAAAAAATAAATTAACAATAAATAAATCAAGTTTATAAAGAAAAATGACTAGAAAAACTTAGAAACAAAGTATTTTTTAAAAATAGATAAATAATGAATATCAATTCACAACTCATTAAATACAAAAGAATAAAATTGAGTAAGAAAATGACATAAAAAAGATCTCAATCAACTCAAGTTAGCATGATAAATTTGCAACTCTAGTAACTAGAACCGAGTTAATCCTAGATATCCTGTCAAACTTGCGGTCTAGATCATGAGATTGAAATAACTGATAAAAAATAAACAAAATGATACAATATATTTAAAAAAAAACTTGTGATAACTTTTTAAAACCGTGACTCAGGTCATTAGACCTAAAACACCCTATCTAGAAAAACCATGAAATTCAATTCTCAATCAATCAAATATTAAATGATGAAATTAAAAAAAATTCAATTATATAAAGGGATTAAAAAAATACAATTAAAGATTGAGGATCAAAATAAATTTTATATTTGATTGAAGGATGAAATTAAAAAGAAAAATCAATTTACTAAAATGAACTAAAAATATTAAAAGAATGAGGATCACCATTGACATAAAAAAATCAAAATAATTTTTTTTTACTTAGGGGAGAAATTGAAAAGCATAATAACTTACATAAAAGGGCTAAGAAAAAAATAATATCAAAAAAATAAGGATTAAATTGAAAAACATGATATAAACAATTTGGATTTAAGGATGAAATTAAAAATCTATAAAACTTTTAATAGTACTTTTTATGCAAGTTTAATTTTTTCTTGTTTTTAATAATATTTTTATTGTTTTACTGTATAATTAGAGCTGAAAAAAACTTATTTATGTCTGATTAATTTAATAATAACTAATAATGTAAAAATACTTTAATGTTTTTAAAAGCATCAAAACTCTCATTGTACTGTTCAAATAAATAGTAGCCTAGTGAGAGAGAGAGCTTTTTGAAATGCACAAATAATTTTACTCAAAATCTGTATTATTTGTGTGGTTCTCTTTCATTCTCATGTGATCTCAAAATCTCCGTTCCATTTTCAATAAATTAATTAGATGGATTTTTTTTGCAATGTCCATTACTTATTATCAAATTAATTAAGGATAACTCGATTTTTTTATATGTTTACAACATAATAAAATGATTAAATCACTCTTAAAAACAACAAAAATTTTAGCTGACATCCAAGAGCATCTTTGTATTTTTATCCTAGGTTTCTAGTTATAATAAAATTGACCTAGGATCAATTTAATATTTTAATAAATATAAAATAATATTTTAAAAGTAAAATTTATTGGCGTGTGCATTGCACGCGACAATGCGTCTGTCGTTACGCCATGTTTAAGCAACGTGTGCAGAGGATTTTGATGGCCAAAGATGACCTCCTTTGACGTCGTTGGAATTTTCTTGATGACCCCCTCGCTCCCTAGGCGATGCGAGTGACTTACTAACCTCTGACATCGATGACTTTATTTTTTTTTCTCTTCTTTTCTTTCTTCTCCTTGATTTCTGCACTTGAGCTCTCTAAATTTTCAAAGCATCCCTTAAAATGTTTTTATTCAAATTTGGTCTATAACTTTTTTATTACTATTTATCTTATTTGAAATAATTTATAAAATTAGATTTTTTTTTCAATTTCATTATCCTTCAATTTTTTTCTATCACATTTGATCTTTATTCTTTTAATTGCTAATTGTTTTATTTGAGAAAATTTTTAAAATAATTTTTTTTTATGATTTCATCATTCAACATTAAATTGGTTGGGAATTGAGGTTCTTAATTGAGATCGGGTATATAATTTCATCCTTCAATATCAAATTGGTTGGGAATTTAGGTTCTTAATTGAGATTGGATATATGATTTCACGGATTACAAGTTTGGAAGATTAATCGAGGTTTAAGAGATTCACTCGTGTTTACTTGTTTTTTATTTTTTATTTTTTAATATTTTTTTAGTTTCATCATTCAATATTATTTAATTGGAAATTGAGCTCTGTTATTTGTTTTTTGTTTTGTTTTCTATAGGTATTTTTCATAAATTTTGAAAATGACCTGGGTTATCTCTGATCTTTTTATTCATCATTCTTTGTTAAATTTAATTTTTATAAAAGAATTTTTTTTGAATTAAATTAAATTAAATAATTAAATATAAGCATAAGATGCTCATTTCATAATATTTTATTTGGTTTGCTTTTTGATTTGTTACTCTGACAAGGTATTCAACCTCTTTTAATGTTGTTGTGCAACCTTTCATAATGGTGTTAGAACCATCTTGGTGAGTTTTTTTTTTTTTTTTTGTGGTGGAGCGGTGTCTATGACGGAATAAATTTTAGTCTCCATCATGCTTTTTTTTTTTCTAATGATAATATTGATAATTTATTTTTTATAATTAATTATTAATAAAAAATTTTATTTTATTATTGATATCTTTTTAACTAACTGTATTTATTGAACTTGATAAAATCAATAGCTCGGATATCAAATTTTTCTTATTTCTTTTGAAATACTGACGTCGCTGGAATATCCTTTTCATACTCACTCTATCTTTTTATTATTTTTGTCAACTTGGAAACTACTAGAAAATAGAAAAGAAACAAAAAGTTGAAGCATGCGGGTTCATGGAATCTCAAGATGAAATGCAAGGCATCAATTATTATTATTATTTTATTGAAAACACAGTTTTATTTTTGGTACGAGATAAGCTACTCTCCAACTAATTTATTCCAATGACTTTTAGTATCTAGAAGGCAAGCGTGTATGTTTTTATGTTATTGATTAGAGTTCCAGATTGTAAGATAAAATCATGGCACTTAATTCATAATTAATTAAGTTTGTAAATCGAGTCATGAGAATAAAATTACTTATATAAAAAAAAATTAAAAAAAATCATGAAACATAGTTATCAACCAACTTATTATTGAATAATAAAATTAAAAAAAATAATTTCTTTTTTAAAAATAAAAATTCGAGTTCACTTGGGTTAATTTTGAAAACCCGCAACATAGGTCATGAGACCGGGATAACTTAAAAACAAATAAAAAAAATCACAAAGATTAATTCTCAACCAGCTAAACTCGTGATCAAAGTCGTTAGAATGAGATTAGCTCATGAAAAGCAAATTTTTTAAAAAAATTACAAAGCCCAACTTTTAACCAATCCTTTGTTGAAGGGCGAAATCAAAAAAAATATTTTTTTAAGAGAGAAAACTTGAGTTAACTCAGCAAACCAGCGACCCAATTTATGAGACTGCAGTAACTTAATAGAAAGCATATAAAAAAAAACCATGAAACCCAAATCTCAATTAATTAAATGTTGAAAGCCAAAATTAAAATAACCTAAGTCAACTCGAGCTAACCTTCCAAACCATTACCCTATATACAGCAAGTAAAAAAAATTTATGCAGCCAATCCTCAACTTACCCAATATTAAAGAATGAAAGTAAAAAAAAAAACCAAAAAAAAAATAAATAAAAAAAACTACAATTAAAAAAAATAAGGACTGAAATTAATATAAAAGGAAAATTGACCAAGCAAAGCATGAAATTCTAGGCATAGAGAGAAAAGGAAAAGAAAAGAAGAATAGGACAACGATGACACATCGCCGCCCATCATCCTATATGCATTACCTCGTCATGTAGATCTTATTAAGATGATTAAGAAGACACGGTGGAACACAACTTTTGGTGGTTGAAGGAGGGCATACATGCCTCCATAGTGTGACAACTCTCCTAAGTCTTTGATGTGCGTAACGCACGCGTCAAACTTGCCTCAACTACTCGTCCAATCTCATTCCCACTCTTGTTTTAGTTTTAAATATGGTCCCCATAGCTTTAATTATTTTAAATTAGTAAAATTATTTTTGATTTTATGAAACTTAGCATCAACTACATGCAAAACTTTTTTCACGACATTGTGAGATCCATATATCTAGGCAATAAAAAAACCTTTAAGTCCAATCTTAAATAAACTCAATATAAAATGATCAAATTGAAAAAAAAATTAATACACTAAAAAAAAGGTTATACCTTTGCCAACCTATGCATTTCAGTCCCCGATTCTAGCAAGAAAAAAAGACTAAATATTTGTCAATTATTCAATTTTTTTCCCCATAACTTTAATTATTTTAAATTAATAAATCTCATTTAATTTTGCCAAACAGAGCACCAACATAGTGGTGTTTTGTTTCTCAACATCGTGAGAAACTCTAAGTCAGGTATTCAAAACAAACCACCAAACCTAAAGCAAATTAAACACAATATTAAAGGATCAAATAAAAAAAACAAAAAAGAAGAGAAAAAAAACTAAGTGATAAAAAAAAAAAACCTTTGTGAAACACTATTATAATTCATAGTGTTTTTTCTTTTGTGTAATAGTAAAAATGCCACATCTTTTATTTTTTTTGTAATAACAGAATATTTTTAAATCAAGTCATAAAAAAATAAAAAGATAGCAATTTATTTAACAAAAATTTTGTTTTATTTTTTGATTTTTTTTCAAATTGAAATAATATGAAGTCAACACATGTTCCCTATCATCTTAAGAAGCTAAATAAATGAAAAATGGGTTGATTATAAACAAAGAGATTTTTGGGGATTTGGCAAAATAATTTTTTTTTTGATAAAGCAACATAGGTGAAAAAATATTTATTCATCTAATACACTTAATTGAATTGCAAATAATATATGCGACTTGCATGTCGCTTTCAATACCTGCGACTCATGTGTTGCTAATACCAACTACGACACGTGAGCCATAAATGCTATCTACGACTCAATTAAAAGACATATTCATGGACACTTTCTTCGGCCATTAACTCAATGGCTAGAAAAACCATAATCCATACAATTCAAATAAGCAACACAAATAATTCTCATGATATATAATAACATGTAATTATATTTAAAAATCATCATAGCTCGTAAAAGAGTTTGAAGTGCTCGTGAATGGATCTAGAGCACCACTCCAACTTGTCCAACAAGAAAAAACAATATCATCTTAGCTCGTGAATGAATTTAGAATTCTGATAGATTGGTCTGGAACACTTATAAATGGACAAGCATCTCAAATATTTTCATGATAAACAATCTTATCTTCTAGCAACATGCTTCAAGACATTCAATCTCTCCAATCACTTAAAATCCATCGCAATACAAATTAAGTGTAGAGTTAGCTATAATACGTCGCCTTCCATCCATGCCTTCCTTTAAATTTGCGCTCAAAACAGCGAATTATAAAAATTTAAACTAGCCGCCCCAGTACACTCCTAATCACCCACTGAATCAATCTTAAAAAACTCCATTGTTGAGATTATTAAAGTATATTTGTCAACATCACAACTGACATTTGATTCAGGCTAATTTGATCCACGGGTTTCAGCATAAAAAAAAGAAGAGAAGAAAGAAGAAGACGTGACAAAAGGGTCGTAGAACAGTACGCAAGCATGCATGCACAGATCACAATTGACATCTGATGTTGCATGGTTTTTGGCACAGGAATCCACTCTTAGTGCAAACTCTCGAAAGTTGACTTCTCTCAAGAGACGTGAACAGTAAACAGGTTCATGCATCTGTGCGTACAGATGGAGTAGCTGCACCTGTAATTGTCTAGCTGCCAGATACATTTGGATGGTTCCAAGTGGCGTGTAGATGTGGCTGCTAGTACTTTTCCAAGACATGCCCTGCACTGGAGGAGCTTCATCTTTGACCAATGTCTGTCTTTCCGGACACAAGTTTCTTACCACATGCACAAGCTCGACTTTGAATTTTAATAGATTTGTTTCTGCAATTAATTCCAACCTTTTGAGGTTTGAACATTATTTCTTTTTAGCCGATTAGTGCTCCGAGGATGCCATCACATTATGTTTATGGATGGGAGATGTGATCAAAGTTGTATTTTAAAGTATTTTTTTATAAATATATTAAAATAATATTTTTTTATAGTTTTTAAAATTTATTCTTAATATTAGTATATTAAAATAATATAAAAACACAAAAAAATTATTTTTTTTAAATATTTTTAGGCAAATATCGTTTTGACTGTAATGGTAAACATGCCTTTAACATGACACCAAATAATTTATTTAGAGATGAAAGTTTTTTTTTTCCAGAATTACTATGACAATATTAAGATAACGTCTTTTTAATTTGTTTGTGCAATTAATTCCGACTTTTTGAGGTTTGAACATTATTGCTTTTCAGCCGGTTAGTGCTAAAGTAGTTGCCATCATATTGCTTGAATGGAATTGTGGTTTTGCGTTTTCTTTTATATATAAATATATTGAAATAATATTTAATTTAAATTTATTTTTTATATTAACATATTAAAACAACCCAAAACATTAAAAATACTAATTTAAAATAAAAAAATAAATTTTAGACAAATAACATTTTGGTTGTAATGCTAATTAAACACGTCTTTAGCATGACATCAAATAATTTGTTTGGATATGAAAGCATTTTTTATTTCAGAATTATTATGTTGATTTTGATATTGTAGTAGTGGTTTTGCTAAGTTGTGTTTGGTATTGTAGTTGTGGTTTCTTTTAAATAGTTTTCAGTCAGAAATACATTAAAATAATATTTTTTTTTATTTTTTAAATTTATTTTTTATATCAGTTCATTAAAACGATTTAAAAATATAATAAAATTAATTTTTTTACGAACAACATTTGGATGCTGGTGTTCCCAAATGCTACTGAAGACTTTTTACCAAATTCTATCCTATAGCTAAATTACGTGCCCAAATTTTTTATAGATATTAAATAATCCAATGGAGATAATTATCATGTTAGATCGTATTCTCACACTTGATTTTAGAATTGTACCTTGTGATTAATGACATATCATTTATAATTATATTGTTTGGGATTTTGGTATAACCTGTGTTTTATAATTCTTATTTTATTTCTTAAAATTATTTTATATATAAATATCAAAAATAATTTTTAAAAAATAAAAAAAAATTATTTTAATATATTTAAAAAAAATAGGCTTTAAAACAAACACTGCCTAATATCAAGACAACACATAAGGAATTTTCTGACTTTTTATCCCTAAAAGCATTTTTTTCAACTTTTAGGTAAAATTTCTAAAGTTATTCTTGTAATTATGTATATAATTTATTTTTATCTTTTTATTTTTAATTTGATCAATTAACTTTGTGCTCTTAAAAGTCATTCAATTAACTGTTTCTAATTTTGTCATTAATTTAATAGTTGACTTATATCAAGCTTCAATTCTAATATGTATACGGATATGACATTATTAAATATTTTTTATTTATGAGATGGCATTTTATATTTGTGTAAGATATGTATTACCAAATAAATTATCTTAGAAAAATAAATCAAAAACAATTTATTTGGGTTTATAGGCACATGAATATAAAAAGTCATTTAATAACGAAAATTATTTTATTATCACATAATTAGCATGTATAATTAACACGAAAACTTGATAAAAATTACTTATTTGGCATATTAAATACATTGAAAGAACACGAAGTTTAACTAAACAAACTCAAAGAGCACAACGACTAATTGACCAAATTAAAAACACTACAGGAATAGAAATTAAAGACCGACACAAACAAGGAAAAAAAGTAGGGGTTTTGTCTTTTTATTTTTAACATGATACATTATCTTAAATAAAATTTTTTTAAACTTAAAACTTACACATATTTTTATTACATTATGTTTAATTTTTATCAAATAAAGTAAAAGTACTGAGATTTGAACTCGTAAAATTTAAATTCGTAATTTATTGGTCAACAAAACTTTAATACCTTATTAAAAAATCATTTTAATAATTTTTTTTCCGGTGAAACCCCAATAATAGTTTTATAGTAATTGAATTGATTTGTTAAACAAACCTGTATTATTGTTCAAAGATGATGTAGGGGATAACAAAATCAATAAATTTGTGCAATTAACGTTTCTCTGTCAACGACCTTGAATTTCTCAAGCACACAATCATGGATGTCCCCCCCTTCTTCTTTGAATTTCAGCAATCACTTGAAAAAAGAGAAAACAGAATGTGCAAGTTAGGTTAAGTGCTATCGAGTTTCTTGAAAAAATGTCTTGACAAAAGGAGCTAGAAGGAACACTTGGAAGATAGAATTTTCTGTTCTATGGATGCAAGAGCATTCTGGGTTTATTCAACTTTAATACACTACAAATACATCCAATTGAATCACAACAATAAAGGTTAGAGAATAATATAAATCATATTTTAGAACTTTACCTAACAGTTTAAATTTTTGAGTTGAGATAGTTTTTTAACATGATATCATAGTCTTAATGACCAAGCGGTCATGAGTTTAAATCTCATCATCTCTATTTATTTGATAAAAATTAAATACAAGGTAATGTGAGTTTGTGCAAGTTTTAACTTTAAAGGATTTTCATTTAAAAAGATATATTAAAAAATAATATAAATCATATCTTGAGACGGTAGTTATTTATCTCGTATACACCGAAAGAAGTGTAGATGTCAGCCGTGACCTGTGCCAAATTCATACAGCAGCTTGCATTCTAGCAATAATTGGAATAATCTATTGGGTGAAGACTGAAACTCCTATGGAACGAGTGATTTATTTATTAATTGAAAGCAATACCAACCTCCTATTTATAATTATAAATGTCCATGGCATGCTTTTGAAGACTGAAACTATTACAAGAAGCATGGCCAAAAGATGCTATTCACGTCATTGGAAGCGTTGTCTCATATGTTTTCTTCTAGGGCTACACGTGATAGCGATTAATTAAAAAATTTATACGCATATAATTAAATACACTAAGAGTTATGTATGCTAATAAATAATCATTAATGATACTTAGAAACAAAACTTAAAAAACCGAGAGACAGACGTAAATTAAGATATTTAATCTTGAAAAATAAAACATTGAATTAATTAAATAAAATAAAAACAATAAAAAATAACATGTAATATGTATGCACATATTAAAAATATCATCTGAAAATAAATATTTTTTTTATTTTCAAAAATATAGTTTATCTATAGAAAACATAAAAATAATACCATAGATAAATCAGAAGAATCTCTTTGAAAATTAAACGCATAACAAAAAAATCAATATTATTTAAAAGAGACTATCTGAACAAAATAAAAGAGATGAGATTTTGTTCATTTTTTTATTTTTAATTTTTTAACCGGTCACATCACTTTATATCTTTTCAATTGCACTTTTTAAAGTTATATTTACATGGTAACCATGTCAGATTCAAGGCATTTGGGTCTGACAACCATGCTAGACCAAATTGTCTTAGACCAAAGTGTCTTGGGTCTGGCATGCCAACAACAAATGATGTGTCGTCTGGTTTGCCCAGATTTTAGCTACTGTGATGGCCAGAAAATTAGGATCAATGCTCTTTTGTCGTAAAAACCTTTTTTACAACCCGTTTTTGACACAAAACACCCTAAAAATCATGACAAACTCATTTATGGCCTCAAAAAACAAAAAAAAAAAAACCCAAAAAACCGAACTCAACTCAAAATTAAAAATCAACTAGAGTTCAGATCTATTTTTTCATGAACTTTTAAGGTACCAAAACACTTAATATAAACTCCTTGCATCAAAGGGAACAATTTGACACAAAAATCCTTCATTTTGATAACCTAAATCAGTACCAACGACAAGTTTCTCTCTCTATCGTTAGAATCCGGCGACCCCTCTCTCATCTCTTAACTAGGAACAAAAAAATAACAAAAATAAACCTCTGTACCAAATAAAATTGGAACATTTTTGAGGGACCACAATTGTATAATTTAAGTGATTATTTAAGTTGGAGGACCAAAGTGAATGTTTTCAAAACTTATGGTACATAATATATGTTTGTCACATTTTTCATTTCGGTCCCCATCTTCTAATCCCATATTTTCATAAAAAATTATAATTAATTGCTTTTTGAATAGCACTTAATCGTCTAAAAACACAGTTTGAGAATAAAAATGAAAAAAAAAACTTTTGCACAGTAACAAATATATAGTGAAAATCCCACACGTTTTACTATATAAACTAGCTTTGATACCCGCGCGATACCGCGGGTCATTTATTTTTGCATAAAAAATATTAAAAAACAATTAAAATTTAAAAATCTTGGTTTTTTCTGCAAAGTTATACCCAAGAAGTTTAAGTGAGTCT
>Ga0325405_1006359_pt1 | contig 11931 bp, 3 predicted proteins | sample PopdelMetagenome_21_FD_205663 | JGI IMG/M metagenome (GOLD analysis project Ga0325405, IMG submission 205663) | Populus deltoides microbial communities from Bellville, Georgia, United States - Xylem-Control-R2 | ecosystem: Host-associated > Plants > Phyllosphere > Stem > Wood/Secondary xylem...
CTTGAGGCAGGCCGCAAGCTCTCAACTGTGCATTCAGGCTTGTGTCGATCTGCTACTACTGTGTGTATGTATTAATGTTGGTAATAAACTTAGATTGATCCGAAATGCTTGATTCCATCCTTCTCTTTATCGGCATTGGCTTAGAAAAATATCAATGAAATGCCACTCAGTTTGTTTTTATTTATACTATTAACCAAAAAAAAAAAAAGATTTTACTTTACTTCTAGTTACAAAATATTATTCATTAAAAAAGTACTTAAGTTTCAATTACACTAAAAGAAAAGGAAATTTTAATTTATATCTCATCACAAACTATTAACTGGATAGTGTTTTATTTTTTTAGATTTTTGTTGTTTTTTCAATTTTTGTTTTTTTTTTAATATCAATTACACTCTTTGTTTATTAAATCTTTCAATTTAGTTTTTATAAGATTATTAGTCTCATGATATGGATCATCAGTTTTATGGGTTGGCTCGAGTTTTTTTTTTTATTAATTTTTTTTATCAATTTTATTTTTTAACATTGAATTGATTAAAAATTAGATTTTATAATTTGTTTCGATTTGTTTTTTATGAAATTATTCTTCTCTCATTACTTAGGTCATGAGGATTGATTAACCCAAATTGATTGAAGTTTTTTTATATTAAAAAAATTGATTTGACTCTAATATAATGATGGCCAAGATCCAATGACCATTAAAAACAATCTAAAATGTTTGTTTTGTAAATCTTCTCACATTGCATTTTTTATTGAATTTTTTTTAGTTCTTTTTATTCTTTTGGTAATTTTTATTTTTGGTAGTGAATTTTTTTTCCTTGTAAATTAGGTTAAATAAGGTTGTGGGCTCATAATTTATTTGTAATACTTTCCAAAAGGATTCTTGAGATGTGAAAAAATGTTCGCATTAAATTGGTGTTTGATTTGAAAATATTAAATTAAATTTTATTAATTATAAAATTGGGAGCTCTGATAATAGAAAAAATTATAGCCCATTTTTCTTCTTTTTATTGTACAAGATTTTTCATTTTGGTCCCTGAAGTTTGATCATTGTTCTTGAGGTTTTTGTATTTTGATTAAAAACTTTATTTTACTCATGTTTTAGCCCATGAGTTTGAGAACAAAAGAGTTGTTGAAAAATAAGAGAGGAGAAAGAAAGTTAATGGTTATTTACATTCTAATAATAAAAAAAACATGTTCTTAAGGTTTTTGCGTTCTATTTAACAAGAGAAGACTTATTAAAATATTTTTTATTTTTTATTTTATTGGAAAAAGTTGATCATAGTTAAAAAAAAAAATTATTTGGTTAGTTTTTATGTTTTTGAACTAATTTATGGGTGTTTTAGCTTGAGATATCAGTCTATAGAAATTCTAAGTATTTGTTTTAGGTATTTTCAAATAAAAATAGATTTATTTAAAAAATAATAATAATAAAAAAAACCTCTACCAACTTTTCAGTGAACTCTTCGATCTTTGGATTCTACTACTATAAATTACGTGTTGTTTGTGCTTTCTTTTTAAATCACATCACCTGCCCTTTAACTTAACAAAGCATGCGAGCTAGGCCTCCTTTATAGGTTAGGTGTGCATGCCCAATTAGGGTTTTGTTCCTTTTCTTTTCAAGAAGTTTAATCTCAATCCATTAAAGTGGATTGGTTAAAGATTAATTTGAGAATTGTTTTTTTAATACCATTTAATTTCAATTTTTTTTTTAACTAGGATCATAATCTTTTTTAAATTATATTGGCAAGCACTTTTTTTTACAATCCTCGATGATATTTTTTTAATACATGCTAATTTTTTTATAACATTTGATTTTTTGTTTATTTCTAGAAAAGGTCATAGCATTCTTTGTTTAATAATAGAGAACACTATTTTTTGTAACCCTTGATAAAGATTCTTTTTTTTAAAAAAATTATCCGTGACTTTTTTTTTTGTACATGTCAATTTTTTTTATTATATAGTTAAATAGAAAATAAATCCTAAAAAATAAGTTATTAAACTCACCTTGGCTCTTGTCCTGAGTTATCCCTTCATTATTGGCTTTCGATCCTCTCTATACTACCATCAGCCTTTTATTATAGGTATTTTCAAGAAAAGAAAGACAGAAAGATAGATTTAACATATTAATTCAAGTTAATCCGAATCTATCTAAAATATCATCATATTAGTATATAACGAGTTAAAACAACATCATCTTGAAATATATATATATATATATATATATATATATATATATATATATATATATATATATATATATATATATATATATATTTCTTCTGTTCAAATTAGATTCTAAATAAATCACATCAACTCAATTCTTATTCTATTTCATTTGAAAATCGATCCAAGCAAAGGCTTGGGAAATGGGTTCTATTTTTCATTGAAAAAAATTAGAAAATGAGAAATTATACTTGCAAATCATTTTGTTTCAATGAAATTTTAATTTTTACTTTTTTTACAAAAAAGATAATTTCTAGGTAATAAAAAAAAATCACAATTTTTCTCAATAAATTTTCCATGGATAAAAACATGAACAATGCATATTTTCTTTTATATACGAACACTTTTTAACAATGTAAAACATTAAAATTATTTTGTATATATATTTTCATATTTATCTAATGTTGTAAATTTAGTTTTTATTATGAATTTAATAGAAAGATTTTTTTAGTTAACAACATAACTTTTCATAATAATTCTTAATTTAAATGAAGTAAAATTAGTATTTTATAATGATATTGTCACAATTATAGAATATTAAGATGACTATTATAAATTATGGTTTTCATTTTTTATATAAAAATAGTTATAATCTTGATGTATTTCTTATTTTATTTGATGGAAAGAGTCCTCTTTGTTCTTAACAAATGAACATATTTCTTAATTTTTCATTAAAAAAACTAAAAAAAGAAAAGAAAACTGGAATTGAAAAAAGAGAAATAGTATTAGGTCAGTGAACAAATTCCAACCTTTTCAATTTAGTGATTCTAACAAGATTCCTCATTGAGAATTAAAATAATTTGGGAGTGAAATTGATATAAAAATTAATTTTGGAGAAAAATTAATAGTGCGCTAATAATTTGAGGGTATATTTGATGTTTTTCATTTTAATTCCCTAACTTCTTAAGTAAAATTTGTGTTTACGTAAAAATTAGGAACACAATTCACTTTTTAAGTCATGGACTAGTTTGTAATATTGTCTTAAAAAATATTAGTATATTTAGTTTATCTAAAGAGTTTCTTATTAAAAAAAATATAATTTATTTATTTAAATATATTTTTAATATATTAGAAATATAAATATTTTGTAATAAACAATCTAAAACTACAAATTTAAATTAGAAAATGTATTTTCCCTTTCAAAGCTATTCAAGTTATCTAAACTAATTTATTAATTTTTTTCTAAATATACTAGAAAAATGCGAGGGATGTGTTTTTAAGATCATCGAGAGAGTGATTTAGTCTCAATTGATATATAAATTGATCCGAAAGTAAGTAAAAAAAAAATTAGCAATGCTATCTAATTGGAAAAAATATATATAATTTTTTGAGATATATCCAGACTAGTAAACTGGACTCATAATTGTTGATCAAATCAAGATTGTCAAAGAACCATCTCAATCCAATAGTTTAAGCTATTAGGTGAGGTTTCAGGACATGCTTTATATTATTCTTTAACACATCTCCTCAAGTGAAAGCTCTTTGGGCTTGAAACTTGCATAAACTCACATTATCTTGTGATTAATTTTTATCAAATAAATATGGAGCTTAATTTTTATCAAATAAATAGGGATTGTGAGATTCAAACTCGTAATTGTTTGGTCATCAAGACTCTGATACCATGTCAAAGAACAATCTCAACCCAATAGCTTAAACTGTTAGATGAGGTTTCAAGATATGATTTATATTATTCTCTAACAAAGACTTACCATAATTTAATTAATTAAATGTCTTATAAATTCTGAGAAATTGTTATTCAAGAGCTTATTTTACCTTTTATTTTTCTAACTTTTACTTCTTTACTGAAAATCTTAAATTAGTATTTAATAATTAACTTTAAGCTACTTGGAAGGTGATTCCACTTTTATTAGGTTTCACTTAAAAAAAAACATATGATAATAGATTTTCTTAAGATAGAATGCTGCTTATTTTTTTTTAAAAAAAGACAAAAATGGCTTTAATTGTTTTTTGAAGTTACAACTAATTACAAAAATGCCAATAGTAATATTTACCTTGATATCTATTGCAATATTTCGAGTATTATTATTTTACATTTTCAACCTTATATCCATATACAAATATAAATACTATAATTTTTGTTGAGCAAACTAATATGTTTATTATTTGTCCCTTAAATTATTAAAAAAACTATGATAGTATAAAAGTTAAATTACATGTCATTTATACCCTTACTAATTTTCAATTAAACCCTACACTAATAATATTACAAAATCATGTAATGCATTTTTGTAACATTTCTTTCAAATTTAAATTGAATATATTCTAACACTGTAGAATATATTCATATATTGTATATACATATTTTGAAACTATTTTATTTTAAATTATATTCCATTTGCATTTTTATTAGTTTTTGATTGAGCTATTTTTTAATAAAATTATGATATTAGGTATTATGATTTAATTTTTAGTATTTATTTCAAAAACAATAAAGATCAATTAAGAATATAAATTGAACATCCTTTGGGAATGTAGAACATATAATATATTCATGTTTTTGAATTTTTTATTTTATTTTTTCATTTTAGTTGGAGAGATGATTTTTCTTAATTCAATTTCAATCGATTAATGATTTTAAAAATGGTTAATTTGAATGGATGGATATGTGTTGAGTGGATAGATGTAAAATAAAAAATATTTGAAATAATAAAATGATTATAATTATGAGATATGATGCTATTATTACATGGATAGTACAATGAGAATAATAAAAACAAACATAGTTTATCTAATGATATGGTAAAATTATTAAAGATTTACTTATTTATAGATAAACAAGTTACCAAAATCCATCCAATACCATCACGGGGCATACAATTTAACAACAAATATTAAAGGTTTTTTTTTTTACTATATCACTAGATTAATATGTGAATTATTATAGTAAAATTATCGATTTTCCTTTTAGTGGAAAAAATAAAAGTATTTGTATTAAGGTCAATTTGGTCTTTTACAATGATTGAATGATCATTAAAAAATTATTGGATAGTATATGTGTCTCTTTTATATTTTTTAAACAGTAAAACAACTTATTTACCTTCAAGTAAAAAAAATTAAAATTATTAATCAAGTTTTTTTTTTTATTTTTGTTTATTAGAATACACTGAAACAATATGTTTACTCTTAGAAACAAACAAAAAATAAGGCATGTGTTTTGGGGCATTTTTGTCCTTTTACACAAGATTTTTTTTTTGTAGATTCCAGATTCATGAAGGGCATTTTGGTGTTTCTATATTGGATAATTGATTTTTTATTCAAAAATAGCTATTGACGCGTGCTTATTATACACCAATGCATGGAGGTGTCTGCGCTATTTGGGAAGCGTGTGCAATACCTCCTAGTGGGATGGTTGCATAGATCCCTCGATGCTTTGAACGCAAACTTCCTTGGTACCATTAGAATCGTCGTAGCGCATGTTGAATTTGGACTTTCAATGTAGCTCCAACAACTCATTCTTCTTTTATTTCATCTCTTATCTCTCATCTCCTATTTTGTTGTATTTGTCTCTTTCTATAATTCAAAAGTGAGATGCTATTTTTTTATTTAAATTTAGTTTTTATTTTTTTATTACTATTTTTTTTGAAATCTTTTATTTATTTATTTTTTTAATTTTATCTTTCAAGAAATGAGCTTCGTAATTTTTTTTTGTTTTACTTTCTTTAGGGTGATCTCAATCTCATGATCAGAGCTGTAGGTTTTGATGATTAACCCGGATTGACTTGGGTTGGTTTTTTTGGATTTTTTTTTAAAATTGATTTTTTTTAATTTTATATTTCAACATTGAGTTGGTTTAGAATTAGAATTTGATTTTTTTTATTTTTTTATTGAGTTATCTAAATGTCATGATTCGAATCGTAAGTTTAACAGGTTTACTCTGGTTGACTCAAGTTTTTTTTTAAATTGTTTTTTTCCTCTTAATTTTGGCCTTCAAGATTGGTTTGTTTAGGAGTTGGACTTTGAATTTGTTTTTCAATTAACTTTCTACGAGGCTATCAAAGTCTCATGATTTGGGTTGTGGTTTTAGCGAGTTAACACAGGTTGACCCGAGTAGTTTTTTTAAGTCGATTTATTTAAATTGATTTTTTTTCAATTTTGTCCTTCAATATTGGGTTTGCTTGGGAATTACACTTTATTATTTATTTCAATTTTATTTTTATGTGTTTTCATGTTCTCAAGACTTGGTCGCAAGTTTAACAAGTTTACACGCATTGACTTGAACAAGTTGTTTTTGGGAACTTTTTTTAAATTTGAATATTTTTTTTAATATTGGGTTGATTAGGAGTTAATCTTTTAGTTTTGATTTTATTTTTATAGGGTTATTACGATCTCATGACTCAGGTCTCATATCTTACAGGTTAATTTAAGTTGATCCAAGAGTCATCATCTGAATGTTTTAAACAAATAATATTTTTCAATATGTTACCGTTTTAATTTTAAAGAAGATATTGTCCAATATATAACAAATTTAGAGTTTATGATTGATTTTTTTTACTAAAAAAAACGTAACATCTTCTTTTTTTTTTGTATTTAGAAATTTTTTTTGAACTGACCCTCATGGCAAGAATCTAATATGGTTCTAATAATCAACTATGTTAATGTATTCTCAACATTTTTTTCTCTAAGTTAACAATTTTGCTCCCAAAGGTTGACTCATCTTTTGCTAAAGATATCCAATTAGTTTCATTTGTGGAGGTGGTTTAAGTTACAATCTTGTCATTTGTATAATTGTATAAAGTTTGTTTTTTCATATAGTAAAAATGAATTAAAATGATTTTAGAGTAGAAACATATTTGAAAAAAAAGGAAATAAACTAATTTTATAAAAAATACAGTATAAGTTAGGATCCACAAGATACAAATCAAAGGTTTTAAATTTTGATAAATTAAAATTCTTAACTTAATAACAAATTTTGATTTAAATTAAAAATTATTTCTAACAAAACATGATAACAACTTTTTGAAGCATTTTTTTTAAAAATAACTTAAATTAATTAAAAAATAAAACATATCGAACACAACTTTATTAATAATATTAATAAATAACATAATCTTACTCTAAAGATTAATATGAACATGATTTTAGGGTCTTTTGTCATTCTAATTTGGATTAATAAAAGTTTTAAAAAATAATACAAGTTAGAAAAGTATTAGAAATTAGCACAATTTGAACACAACTGCTATTGAGAATGACGGTTGTTTAAGAATTCATGTCTAATTAACATGTATAAATATCAACCTAAATTTTTATGAGAATCCAATGGTTAAGAGATAATATTTAAAATTCAATGGCTTGAGAGAAAAACTGATATGACATGAGAAAGAAAAATACAATAAAAAAGAAAGAAATAATGGGTCTCTAGGTATACATCGAGGCTCTGTTTTTTATACATTCGGTAAAATTAGAAAGATTTCGATGAGACGATTCTAACTACACATTGAAAGACCACCAAACAATTAAAAAGATCTTGATGATACAATTCTAACAACATATTGAAAGACCACCAAACAATGTCGTCATTAGTTAAGGGTTTTGTTCGGGGTTAATTTAGGGTTAATCACGACCTTGTTTGGTGGTCTTTCAATATGTTGTTAGAATTGTATCATCAAGATTTTTTTAATGATACTGAGTATATCAAGAATGGATTCTTGGTGTGTCCCCGGTAACCCATTCTTTCTTTCCATTTTTTTCTCCCCTCATTTCTCTCTCATGTCACATAACATTATCTTATTTTTCTTTCTTGGCCATTGAATCTTGAATCTTATCTTTTAAAAATTGAATTTTCAAAAAAATTTGAGTCGACTCTTGTTAAGGTTAATTAATTCGCAAAATACATTATTTTTAAAACATGATTAAACATTTGCTTTTAAAAATAAAAATTCTATACAAAATTAATATTAAAAAAACACGTTTGTTTTCAAATCCAAATACTTTTTCAACACATATTTTTTTTTTAAATCAATAATTTTAAAGGATAAATTGAGCAATTAGCATCCAAAATATAATTAAATGCCAAAATAGCATAGGATGAAAATGTTTTGGTGAAATGACATAGTTTGAAGATATCGTAGTTCAGAAACGTGACATTTCAATAATGTTGTGGTTCAGAAATGTGACATTTGATAAATGTCATGTTTCAAAATCATGACAACTGATGTAGCGGACCATGATTGTGATATTAATAAAATATCGCATTTATGAGCCAAGACATTATTGAAATGTTGTAGTTCAAAATTATTTTGAGAAATGGCTAGACATTTGATAAAACGGTTGAACTGTAGCTAAAACGATTTGACCATTTTAGCTACTATAAAGTTTTGGGTCATTTTTTTGTTTTAAGCCAAAAAAAATTTATAAAGTCATAATTTTTGTTAATATAAAATTTTATTTACTTTATGATTTTAGAGAGTTGAAATATTTACAGTTTTATCAAAATTTGCATAGAGTTTCCTCTATATAAGAACTATATCTAAAAATTTATCTTGCTTACAAAAACTTGCAAAAAACCACAATAACTGCAATCAATAAATTCTAACTAAACTCAACATATTCTCATATATATATATATATAATAATAATAATAATAATAATAATAATAATAATAATAATAATTCAACAATACAATATTCAAGTAATTTCAAAATATATAAACATAATTCATCTATTTATCGACGTCTATGTCGTCTATTGGATGATTCGGGTTCATCAGTAGCATGATCAGATCCAACTCTTGTTCCTGTTTAAGTGGCCTCGTCCTTGGTCATGATATCATCAAGAGTTAGCATTTCTCCACAGGTTTCAAGTCTAGTGCGACCACCTAGACGATACTGCGTGAACTTCACTTTCTTCATCAGTATTACGAAGATAATGCGACCTCTCGACCTTCTCGTAATAAAAAGCCAACATAATATTAATAAACATATGGAGTATATATGCTCTAGCATACCTGGAAATAAATTAAAATAATCATAATAATTAACGCAATCATAACAAATAATCAACATATTTAAACATAATTGATTTTGTACCTCCGCAAGACTTCCTTGTCACCATCATCTGGTAGTGTCGAAAATGTCTCCTCAATCCACTTAAGACATATGTTACCCCCTTCAATTCAGAATGAAGAGGTGTTAATCCAAATGATCGCTCATATAACACCATCTTATTACAAACACCAGTAGATGTGACTACCCGTCAATCAATAGGCAATCCAAGAAAAACCACCATGACTTGTAGTGTCGGTGTCATCTCTACATGCCTAAGATGGAACGTGTGTATCTTATATCTCCATCGCTCAATCAGTGCATGGATTAAGCTGTGGTTAAACTTGATGTGGTCAAGACAACTGTCACACAAAAAATTAGCTTAGACTACATATAGTTGGACACGCTTATGTAGCCGCATTTGTTTATGCGTACGATAGTAAATAGTGGCATCTTGCCACATAACAATTTAAATTATAATTGCATCAAAATATAACATTTAATGGTAATTAAATTAAACATAAATTGTAAATATATTAAAATTAAATATATTTATAATGTTAGAGAATATGTCCTTTGATCAATGACGATCCTACAACCGCATGATAGAAGTGTTAGCGGGTCTAGTAGGCATGTATCGTGATTGATGTTCAACATACTCATACCCATGCTCTGGATGCTTATAATAATGCCCACCCTGATCATTGTCCAAATATGGATGCTCAACATGAGCAAATGATCTACCACCTCGAGTACGTGACATATTGTGTAATAATACCTATGATTTATGTGAAATTATATAAGTTTAATATGCTTAAAAAATATGGTAATATATTACAACATGACCTAATATCTTGTTATACATACTTTGTCGATTAGGATATGTTTTTTTATTATGTCATGTGTCATTGCATATACCATACCTATAATGTGCATAACCTTTACCTGTATCCATATCGTTGTGCAAACAAGTAAACATTCGTTGACCACGTCCTAATTTCTATATAGATGAGTTCACTTCAACTTGAGGTCCGATATAATCAGTCCATTCTAACTCGTCTGGTAACGGAAGGAATGACATTCCATATGTTGACCTGTAACTCTGAACCGTGTAATAACCATCAACAAACTGTGTGAAGTTCAAGTGGTTTTTGGTATAACATGCAAGAGCATGTGAACATAGACAATGTATTGTCAAACTTAATATCATTTGTCATTTGCAGCAAATCATCCAACAATAAACTATTTTTTACCTCTACCAACTGAATTTGAAGGATCAATAAAAGTTAGGACACATACAAATTTTGTTCGACTACTAACATACAATATCATCATGTTCAAACCTTTTTGAATGAAAAAATCAATCATTTTCTTAAAACTACTATCACACACAATCGGTACATGATAACATTGTTGTTCACCAATTTGACACCTCCAAGTTATTTCAACATCAATATCATATAATTCCATCCAAATCCATGACAAATGATTTCTTTAATTTCTATATACAGCATACCTAAATTACCAGTTAACAACAATCTGCTTCCGCCATTGAATGTGATACTATTGTTAACTTCAGGAACAATATTGCCATCGTAATAACATAACCTAAATATGTTATTAGATATTCTATAAAAAAAATAAAATTAGATTCTAATAATTTTAACTAAATCTTACTGCCTTAACCCTAATTGAAAAATTCATAACAAATTCAATCAAATTCTTAAAATGTAACAATAAAGCAAGCTTACAAAAAAAAAATAAACATAATTCATGATACATTATTAATTAATATTTTTTATGCTCAAATGAATTAAACCAAATGCAAATTCATAACAAATCAATTTAATTCCAAGAAAATACTAAATTCATCAACTTATCAACAATTTAATAAAAAATGTAATTCACCACAATTCAACCATATTTATGCTCTATTGCATGAATGCGCGCGCGCATATAACTACATTATTAGCCGATTCCAACAATATACACAAAATTTCTAATTTAACAACATAACATAAATTAAACGCAACACATAATTAATTGAAATAATTAATTCATTATTAATCTAACCAATTTTCATGTTCAACTATATCAAATAAACTCTAATTGAATGTATTTTTAACTAATTTATTATTGATTCAACAAACCTTAAATTCAACCTAAATAATTATTTGATTTCAACCAAACCAAATTAAAATTAATAGCAATGTAGTGTTTATCTTATTTATAGAACTACAAGAATGGCTGGGGCAACAACGACAACAGCAGTGACAGTAAAGGAAATTGTGGATTTTCAACACAAAAACATCAAAGAATGCTTAAAGACCAGGATGAGTTTGATTTTTGATTGATTTAAGGGCAAAATCTAAGTGTTTTATGAGTTTTTTGGGAGAGAAGTGAGGGCGACAATGATTTTTTCCGTGACAGAAAGACAACGTTGTGTGTTCGATCTGATTAAATTTTAATTAATATTGCGCTGGTGAAGAATGATATTTTAAGTTGTCGCGTTTTAGAAACGTGAAATGTAGTTATCGCATTTTAAAAATACAATATTTAATGAATATTATATTTTAAAAGCACTATAAAATCAAACTATATTATTTAATGCACTGTTTATTTTGTATTTTAAAAGTGTTTTTAAAAAAGATTTAAATTTTTTTATTTTTTCTTTACTTCAAATTAATATATAATTTTAATATTTTTA
>Ga0325405_1006360_pt1 | contig 11930 bp, 7 predicted proteins | sample PopdelMetagenome_21_FD_205663 | JGI IMG/M metagenome (GOLD analysis project Ga0325405, IMG submission 205663) | Populus deltoides microbial communities from Bellville, Georgia, United States - Xylem-Control-R2 | ecosystem: Host-associated > Plants > Phyllosphere > Stem > Wood/Secondary xylem...
CTGACAACATTTACAAGTATTAGCATTATTCGAATAAGATAACTAATGTAATCATGTTAACAATTTATAATCTGATTGGAACCTCTTTTGTGTGTGGTTTCCAATTGAATAAAAAAAGGTTTATACTATACTTGTTTGAAATACCACTAGTGGATCCTCTAACCTTGACATTTGTTGTTATCATTGTTTAATCCTTACGTTAATCTTCCATCTCAAAGTTCTCATCAACTTCTTCTTCTTCTTCTTCTTCTTCTTCATTATTATTATTATTATTATTATTATTATTATTATTATTATTATTATTACTATTATTGTTGTTGTTATTGTGTTGCTGTTAACTATAATTTATACAATTAACCTTTCTGTGGTTCGACCCCGGTCTTGCCGGGTTATTTATTACTTCGACACTCCTGCACTTGGGAGAAGACATCAATCTTTTGGTCGTGTCACTTTGTCATTTGGTTCTTTGTATATATTAGCTGCAATAAATTATGTTTCAAAATGGATAGAGGTAATTTCAAGTTGAAAAATGATCATAAAACAATGATCAAGTTTTTGAAAGAAAATATTTTGAGTCGATTTGGAATCTCTTGAGCCATAATAAATGAAGGTGGAACACATTTTTGCAACAAGCCATTTGAATCTTTAATGAAGAAATATGGAATCACACACAAAGTTACCTCCCTTTATCACCCTCAGAAAAATGGGTAGAATTTGCTAATATGGAGAAATCTTGAAAAAAACAATGAACCCTAATTGGAAAGACTAGTCTTTAAGACTTAATAATGTAATTTAGGCTTATCAAACTACTTTTAAAACATCATTAGGTATGCCACCTTATACGCTAGTTTATGGAAAACCTTGTCACTTGCTTATGGAATTTAAACATAAAGCTTATTAAGCTATTAAAGCTTTCAATTCAAACTTTGATAATGTTAGCCAGTTGCGTAAGTTACAAATAAATGAAGTTGGGGAAATAAGAAATGATGTTTATCAGAATTCAAAAATTCATAAAATAAGAATAAAAGAGTTTCATGACAAGAAAATCTTGAGAGAGACATTTGATGGTGGTCAAAAAGTTTTGCTTTATAATTTTAGACTCCATTTATTTCTTGGAAAGCTAAGATTAAGATGAAACGATCCATTTATTGTGAAACATGGGAATCATTTTGGGACTTTTGATATCGAGAATCCAAAGAAGGATAATGTTTTTAAGGTGAATGAACATCATTTGAAAGTTTACTTTGATAATTTTCCTAGTGAAAATGAATCCATTGATTTGAATTATTCTGTTTATAAAGATTGATTTTTTTTTTCACATTGTTTTGTGTGTTTCTTCTTTATATGAATTTTGTTTTGCTAGTCTCTTTCCAATCCTAGTCAAATGGCAAATAATGTCATACCAACAAGAAACCCATGATAACTAATATCTGTTTATATATTTGTTCAATTCTTTGTTCCTTCTCTTTTCTCTGCATCTCTTCTCCATTTCTCATTAGAGAAATTGACACCACTTGAGAAATTGAAAAGTATTTTCCTGTTTTGCCTTAAAATACGATAACAAAATTTCCCTTGCTAGGCATGAAAGAATAAGGTTGTTAATGCACCATGGGATTCTTGAAGATATTGGTTAGATAATTAAAGCAAAGGTCCAATTATCAGGTGAGTCTTCCAATTCTTTTATTTCACACATGTCTGGGATAGGTAAAAACACTTTTGCAATGAAACGCCATGTAAAATGATTGAAAGCCTATCACAGATATGCCAGATGGACTTGTAATGGACAATGTCATTCTTTAGGAATGATATCTATAAACCATGGAGATAAAATACAATTCATTAAGAATGTTCTAAGTAAGGATTCTTGAGATAATTTTCTATTGACTCTTGAGACATATCCTAATAGAGATATGCATCGTTTAATTCATGATTTATGCCCTCATTTTCATAAAGAACATGCTATACACAATCTTAAAAATTTGACTAAAAAAGACCTTGTTTGTTAATTTAAAAAAAAACCTAGATGAGAAGCCTATCCCCAACCCATAGAGAGCGTTTAAACTGTTCTTGAACTTAAAATCAAAGAAAGATGTGAGCCACAATCACAACTACTTGTACATATACATGTTCTAACACAAATATATATATATATATATATATATATATATATATATAGAGAGAGAGAGAGAGAGAGAGAGAGAGTCCAATTATTTAGAAATTAAGATATTTGTTAGACTAACTGTCTGAAAGGAGCTAGTGACATTAATCTGACTGATGACCGGGATATTTGATAGACTAGTTGTTCAAAAGCAGCTAGTGGCATCAGTAAAACTGATGACCGAGATGATTGGATTGATTAGTTTACCTGGAAGGAACTAATGGTGTTGATATGACTGACTACTGGAATATTTATTAACTAGTGGTCCTAAGTGAAGTTAGAAGTGCCAACACTTTGACTTGCTGAGATAGTTGGTGGACTAGTTGAAGGAAACCAAATAAGATAATATAAGAAAAAAGGGTAGCCATAATGATAAACATCCATGAGGAATGGTAAAGACTAAGTTGGCTATTAGGATGATAATGATATGGTTGATTGAATTGTTATAATAAATGGTTGAGTTGGAAAGTGGTTTTGGCAATCCACTAGAGGTTGAACAGATGATGATTAATGATTTAGATGTGTTAAGATATTGGTTGTTTTGATAGTGAAATTATATATGATTAAGGTTGTTTTGAAAGTATGTGTGAGTGTAAAAGAAAAGGTCATTTCAATTAGGTATCAAACAAATTCAGCACTGTTTATGAAACAATACTCGAGCATATTTTGAAAAGCTATTTCAATAGTTAAATGTATAAAGTTTAAAGTTGTCTTTGGAATAACATTGGGGGTGCATCAAAAGGGTTTTTGATAGCACGATGTAAGAACTAACTATTTTGAAGTTTATTGGGTAATAAAAGTATAATAATTTAAAGAATTATGGAGTTAGTTCCAAGGTTATGCTGTCAAACAGGATTTAACACATATTAAGAAAAAGGTGTATAGATAATGTGATCGATATTTCATGATTAGAGTGTATAGCCAACTTCTTGGAATTCTGACTTAAATTATGGATAACTATAAGATCACAAACAGGGTGGTGCCTGTTCTTTAGGAAATTGTATTATGCATACCTAGGAGAGAGATTCACTTCCATTTGATATAATAATGAAATATAATGACACAAAAGAACATCACGAGTAATGAACCTTCTAGAGGGGATTTAGAAAGTATGAAATTTCATCTATGAATTACTTTAAAGAGAAGAACATACAACATGTATGTGGAATTGGTATGTAAGTACAATCTTTTGATGATAATATTAAGGATAAAAAAGTAAGGATAAAGTAAAGGGACTTGTATAAAAGAAAGAAGGAGAAATGAGATGCTCCTCATTCAAAGAGGGATTGGTGGTTATTGAGGTTTGCAAAGTCACCTAGTAAAATTTATAAAAGAGGATGTGATTATTAATATGAGGTTGAAGGTATTCGATCAAGACTAAGAAGTAATATTTCATCTTTTTTATAAGGTATGGTATAGTAAATTTCCAAGTAAATTCATATTAAGGGAGAATTGGAATGAAACAATCGAATTGATGAGTGGAAAAAGGATTATGCAATTGTATATACATTGTCAATCTTGGAATAATGAAGTAAATTATTATGTGCATTTAATATCAAGTGAATTATGTCATTATTTACTTATGTTGTATACTTTTTTTTTCTAGATGCTGCTCAGACTTGAACAAAGGAATACCATTTCCCTATAGTTCTTTTAGTTTAAGTAATGAAAATATAATGTGGGACATGATAAATTTCTTTTAATATATCAAAGGATGTTGATACATTTATAATGTATATAATTGTGAATTTATTATGCAAGTACTTAGCTCTTGGCTTTAATTATTATATTATAATTCAATTTTAATTTACCTTTGTATAATAAATGAACTACGTATGCTAATATATTATAAATGATCTTATATCTATGATTGTTAATGTTACTTATTGAAGAGTTCATAATATATTTGTTGTGTGAATCAAATGAATGATTTGATGGAGTAGAGAATATCTACTCTTGACTTTGCATTGTGAATGGATAAAGTCCAATATGTCTTGACAATAAAAGTTTGTGATGTTGGTATGTATATATGTGTCAACAACTTGGGAATGTCTATTTTAGGGGAAACTATGTTGGGATTCCTATAGAGATCTCAATGACTTAAAGGATGGAATTTGATGGTGTAAAAAAAATTACCTTGTTTTTCATCGAGATCAAGGCTCAAAACTCTATTATGATGTTTAGAAATTACTAGGTGTTACACTGACAATGAGGTGTTGGCAGGAAAGTGTGGAAAAACCACAATGCAAATAGGTAAGTATCAATAAAAAAATGTTATATTATTATAAACTTGTATTCTTTTATTTCCTTACCTTATTTTTGTTTAACAAATTTTTATACCAGATTGCATGATTTATGGTATGATGCCTACAAACTAGCAATTAATAGAGCTAACTTTGATGACATAGAAATATGAAAAAATTATAGAACGAGACATGTCACAAAGTGTAAATGAGCATTGTTTTAAGATTTTATGGCATCAGAAGTTTTTAAAAAGAGCTCACAATCCGGGTCTCAAAACTGAAATAAAAAAAATCATAGTTCGATGAGCAAGCACACCAGAGGAGCGCTTCCATTTATGAACCATGCAAAACACCTAGTAAGACCTTGTTGTTATATATTTTATTATCTTTTTTGAAGTTTCAATTAAGTGTTTATTTATAAGACCATTAAAAAAAACTATTTAATTTATAGAAAAAGCAGGTTAGGTGTGAACCAACTCCGATAGAGTTATATAATGAAACTTATATAAAAAAAAGGGATAAAAAGGAAAGGTGAGAAAAAGTTTGTTGATAGAACAACAGAAGTGTTTTGTTGCAAGTTATTATATAGTTATCATTGCCTTACTAATATTTTTTTGCATTATTAATATGAATTTAGGATTGTGACTTTTTTGTATTGTTTTATAGGATAAATATAACACCGACATGACTGCGAAATTTACCAAAAACAATTTCACCCATCCTCCTCACGATCCTCAATTATGGTTGAAGGATGATGCAACTAATAGACCCAATAGGAATCAAGTTTATGGTATGCATATGATATCAACCTGAGAAATAAGAGCGAGTCGTATTATTTCAACTATAGACACACCACATTTCGACCCAAGCCTAAAATCACCGAATGTTTATGTGCTAGTCCAAAAAAGGGTTCGTGAAGAACTGGAAGTATATTTGCTCAATTTGGAGGAAAAAAAAAAGAGCATGATTCAAACAAGAAATAGAATGTATTGGGAGCCAATACGTACATATATGGCTTTACATTTGCCTCCCCCTTTTGAACCTTCTAGTTTAGGATCTTTTCTTTCCCCTCCACCTCCACCTTTACCTCTACCTCCATATATTTAGGAATTTATATGTCTTGTTTAAAACATATTTGTGTATGGAATATTTAGATGAATGATAAAATATGTATCATAAAATTTTGTTATCGAGATGCATTTTTGTTGTGATTGTGATTTTTGTTATTGTGATTTTAGGATGAAAAAAATGCATTTAGGATTATAAAAACTAAACAATAATAATAATAAAAATGTTTAAACGATGATGGAATCATTAACAGAAAGACAATTTGGTCGGTCATTCCACCGACAACTCATTTTATCAAAAACTTGTAGAAGATTTAGGCATTTTCGACATAATTAGCAAAAGAAAGTTCCATAAAAATTTAAGATGCCGAAGAAGTTACTAATAGAATATCTACAATAAATATTCTATTGGTATTTGAATTTCTGATAGATAATAAATTCTTATTGAAAAAATTTATGACGACAAGTTTCCATTGAAAATTTAATTGAGAATTCAAATACCAATAGATTTTGTTCTAAACATTGATGAAATATTCCGTCATTTTTTTTCAATTTTTTGGTAATGAATCAAGATCAAATCAAAAAGGTTTTTTTAATTTGATCCTTGATCAAAATTTAATAAACCTTTCAAATTCTTTATAATTTCAAAATAGTTTCTGGGTTTTCAAATCTTTTCAATTGAAGTCAAAATCAACTATAAAATTAATTTTTTTTACTTAAGTCTTGAATCAAAGTAACAGAACCTTCCAAATTTTTTCATTTTAATGTTTTGGTTCTTGATACTTTAATTCCTTCAAATAAAGTCCACTATATTGGATTAAATCTATAATGTCCGGTTAAAATTTAAAAAAATTAGAGTCTGATCTCTCTCTCTCTCTCTCTCTCTCTCACACACACACACACACACACACACACACACACACACACCCAGATATACAGATATATATATGCTAATGATGGTGTTTTTTTTTTTTTTTTTTATTCTAAAATATTTTTGTCTTCTCAAATAGTACTTTTATCTAATATTATAAGAAAATAATATTTAGCTAATTCCTAAGTATCACGAGGAGACAAGCAAGACTAGAAATTTAATGTGCGGTTCAGCATTAAATTGAAACCATGTTACTTTCTTCATCTCTTAACTTTTTTTTCCAGAGGTATGCCTATGAAATCCACTATATTGGAAATTTAAAAAAAATGAAAAACAAGGAATAAAAATAAAGCATATTTAAGAAATATATATAAAACGTAATCAATATGAAAAAAGAAAAGAAGTTTGGAGTACATTTGCAAACATAATAAATAAATCATAATGAATGTCGCCCATGCTTCATGGGCTAGTTAGAATGGAACGGAATGTCAAACCAAAGAATTACGGCCAACTACGAGTTGATATAAGGGTGAATGAGCTCTTTCTTTTTAGAATGCTTACCCGTGAAATTGAGAGTTCGAACCTCACCTGTCACAGTCCACAGTTGATGGCCTATTTATATCATCACGCATTATAATTACAGCTACTTCAGAGAACACTTTTATTGTTTTTTTGGTGTTTGAAAATCTATTGTTCCTGCTCCTAACTCTAAAATTCTTGTTCGAGTCCCTTCATTATCTTTAGATCAATTGTCGATAAAGAATGCTAAATAATTACTCCACTAAATGTCCAATTTATTGTGCTATTTTCTTGAAATTTCAATGCCGCTAAAGTACTAAAAGCAAGCCATGCTTGAACCAAAAATTTGTACGTGTAGTTGGAAAATCTAAACGAGGGCATTGCTAGGCTCTTGATCATTCACTTCAAAGCGATCATATGGTAATCGTCGATGTAGTCATTGCTTCCAAAGGCTAAAACAACAATCGATTCTCTTAGGTAATCAATCGGTTAGGTTCCTTCTACTCATCAATGTTCTTAGTTGATTCAGTGTGGACTCAAAATTCTGAACTTGTTAGCATAGAATTGAAAGTTAAAACTACTCGTTGTGCATTAGGGTCTTTGATTAATCTTCATCAACGTCAAAACTGTTTATTCACATTTATGTGTTGGAGAATTACTTAGTGTTTGCCCAACTCATCAAGGATGCCACAACTGCTGAAGCATAGTTGAGGAAACCACCAAATATTTTTGACTCAGATGTGCAAGGATCCGCAAAGGCTGGAGGATACAACACTCCGAGCATCTCACCTGTAAATCATTGATTCAATGAAGTATGTGTGTGTGTGTGTGTGTTTGTGTGTCAGCTTGGAACGCACTGTCATTGTCTATCCCATTTTGGTTGATGAAACCATGAGAACTAGGTAACCTGAATTTATTGCTAGCTACCTAGCCCTTGGGACCTTCATCTTTTTCTCGCTTTAATTTCTCCATCAGGCTGGTAATTGTTGTTTTCCGGAGAGGTGTAGGAGAATGAGAAATCTGAAAACAATAATTACCAGGCCGATGGAGAAATTATAGCGAGTAACGGATGAAGGCTCCGATGGCTAGGTAGCTAGCAATAAAATCCAGGTTACCCGGTTTCTCATGATATCATCAACCAATATGAGATAGATAATGACTGTTGTTCCGATCCTACCTCTCTCGCACGAGCTCCAATTTAAGAACATGTCCCGTTCCAAGCTTACATTATATAATGTGTGTTTATACACACACGCAACGTATTTTGTTTTTTCATAATTAAATGAGTTGATGTGTTTGGTTTTTATATGATTTTATCTATTCTTGTTTTTAATTTTATGTTAGTTTATTTTAAATATTTTTATTTTATATAGTTTTTATTTGTTTGTTTTTATTTACACGTACAAATAAATATATTGATGAAAGCTCATTTAGAAGCTAATTAAATAAAAAAATTTACCTTCAAAAGGTTGTGCACCTGTTCTAAAAAAGAAGAGGAGGAAAGTGAAATTTCTATTGTAAGGATAAGAAATTTTTATACTAAAAATCTCAAGAATACATTTCGGTAAATCGTACATAACTTTCTCTACAAATATTAGAATTATAAGATTATAGTGTCAAAGTAAAGCTAAAAGTAAGATCTACAACTTTTACATTTATAACATATTTCAAAATAAATCATTCTGAGGCTCGAAAGCAAAGGTCGAAATCTAACAATTTTGGAAGGAAAATCTAAAAACAAAAAAAAAAGTTTTTAGACCAAAAATAAAGGAAGAGATTAAAGGAAGAGACCATGATCAGAGAAGAAGGAAAAAAGAGGTTCTTTTACCATTGGAACAAAAGAAAAATGATCAAAATGGAGAACGAGAAGAAACTAGATGTTGTCTCAGAGTGATTCGTCAACCAGTTTCAAGAAATAATTTTATTCTTTTCCTTAATTTTCCCTTGATGTATTCTAATAAGGACATGATTTATTTCATATTCATTGTGAACTAAAGTTATTTTTATAGGACTTTGATGCAGTCCATTTTTTATTATACAATTTTAATTCCAAGTTATTTTATTTTAAATTTTTTTCATGTTGAGTTTTTATCTTCGATCTTATTGCTTACAATTTTCTAGCAGATTATTGATTGATCTAATGAAGCATGATAAGACTAAGAGGTAATTTATTATTAGAAGTTTTCAGGACTAAACACCATTAGTTGAGTAAAAGATAGAGATACTTTACCGTGATTAATATGATTTTTGATTAAGAGAAATTCAAAGAATTTCATGAATCTTCAAATAATTTAATTTACGTAGAGATATGTTGAATTATTAGGTGGAGATATTTTTAAAGTTGTTTGAAAGAAAACATTTAATAATTAAGGGATCTTTTAATCATCAACATGAGAATTTGGAATTTGATAAAAAAAGAATAATAAATTGTGTAGGATTAATGAAGTGAAATGAAAAGCTCTGAATTTATTTTTATTATCTCTACAATCTTAAGTTTTATTCTCTATTTATGTTAATTTACTTTTGTCAAATAATTTAGTTTAATTTATATGGTCAATTCTATCAAATTTCGGTTTGATTTCTAAAAATAATTAATTTGATAAATTTCAATACTCAATAACATAATTAGTCTTTGTGGGTTCATTGTTTTTTTCTTCACAAAACTTTACTACTTGTTGCAATTTTGTTCATTTGTAAATATTATCACATTAAGTTTTTGACGTTGTTGATGGGGATTAATTATTTGTTATTGATATTAATGCTAATTAAATTGTTAGAAGTGTATGCCCTAATCTAAACTAGTAGAGCCTATATATTTTTGATCCCGAGATTAAAAGGATTTTGCATCAAATAAATAAAAAGAAGAAGTAAGAAATCACCACATTTTCTTTTACTATAGCAAATCAACATAATGAAGAGGTGAAGAGGGCTTTGATGGACTAATATATGCCATCGGTTAATAGGTATGCATCTAGCATAAGAAAGCCAACTATGCAAGCCAACCATTTGAGATTATGTTAGCAATAATTCAAATGATACACCAAATTGTTCAGTTTAGGGGGTTATCGTAAGAGGATCCTAATTTTCATAACATAATTTTTCTAGAGGTTTATGACACCTTTAAGCACAATAGAGTGATAGATATGATAATTGTTTGAGACTTTTTCCTTTTTCAATTAAAGGAAAAGTAAAAGCATGACTAAATTCTTTACCACCTAGTGTTATTACTGATTGGAATGAGTTAGCACAAAGTTTTAAGGAGAGTAACTTTCTCTTGCCAATATAGCAAAGTTAAGGAATTATATTACCATATGTACTCTATTTGAGAATGAATCTTTTCATAAAGCATGAGAGAGATGTAAAGATTTATTAAAAAAAATCCACATCATGAACTTCTAGCATAACTTCAAGTCCAAACATTTTACAATGGTTGGCCATGGTTGAGTAACAACTTAAGGAGGTTTGACGAGTAAAACTCATAAAGTAGCTTATAAACTTTTGAAAGAATTGACATCCAACAATTATTAATGGCCTTCTAAGAGAGCAATGCAATGAAAGGTGTATGGAGTTTTAGAACTTGATTTTATTACCATATTAACAACACAAATGACAACCTTATCTAAACAAATAGGTAAGATGAATGTTAATGCTATTCAAACAAATGTTGTGTGATTATTGTGCAGGAAATCACTTAAGTATCTATTGCCAAATGGAGAAGCCTTTTACTCAACCAAATTTCAAGAAAGTTAATTATTTGTCCAATCTTCAATGTCAAAACAATCCTTATTCAAACACATTTAAGCCCATATGAAAAAATTACCCTAATTTTTCATGGAGCACAAATCAAGGAGCAACTAAACCAACTTAAAATTTTTAATAGCAAGAAAAGATTAAGGAAATATTCATGTAATACATGTAAAGATAGATTTTGCAATCCAAAATAATTTAACTTCAATTTGTATCCTTGAAGCTCAAATTGATTAGTTCTCAAATATTCTTACAGAGAAGACACAAGGAACTTTGCTAAGTAAGATTGTCACCAATTCTCATGAACATGTCAAAGCAATATCATTGAGAAATGGGAGGACAATTGAACAACCATAAAAACATAGTTTGAGCAATATATAGTTGATCATCATAAGGAGACCAAGACGAAGATTGATGCATTGGAGGAGAAAATAACCAATCAACAAGCTTAAAAGTCAACTAAAAATAAAAAAAGCTTCAAAGCTCAAGACTTCAAGGGAGTTTATATCTAACATTAATTCTCCTTTAATTATTTATCCATTTCTTCCTTTTCCTCAAAGACTTAAAAATAATAAGATTGACAATCAATTTTCTAAATTTCTTAGTATTCTTAAGCTATTGCATATTAATATTCCTCTTGTTGAAGCTTTAGAGAAAATACCTAAATATACTAAGTTTTTTAAGGATATTTTATCAAATAATCAAAAGTTAGAAGATCATGATAAGGTAATGTTAACTGAAGAGAGTACTGTAATTCTATAAAAGAAGTTGCATGATAAATTGAAAGATCTAGGGAGTTTTACAATTCCTTGCATTATAGGAAATTCTTATTTTGAGAGAGATTTATGTGATTTAGGAGCAAATATTAATCTTATGCCTTTTTTAGTTTTAATAAAATTAATTCTTGGAGAAGTAAAGCTTACTATGGTCTCTTTACAATTAGCAGACAAATCTATGAAGTACCCGAGAGGAATCATTAAAGATGTTTTGGTAACAATGGACAAGTTTATTTTTTCTATTGATTTTATTGTGCTAGACATGGAGGAGGATGGTCAAATACCATTGATTTTAAGATGACATTTTCTTGCTACAAAAAGAATGTTAATTGAGTCCAACTTGGAAAAGTTATTTTGAGGGTTCATAATGAGCATGCTGATTAGTACTTAAAAGTGCATTTTTATCAAGGTTTTATATCATTATTTTGCACTTGAAGTATCAATAACTCCTTAACTAGAGCATGTTTTATAATAACAGATCTGATAATATAAGATAGCTTTAATTTATGGTAAATGTTCATTTTAAATGCAGGCATATCTCACAATTCA
>Ga0325405_1006362_pt1 | contig 11929 bp, 6 predicted proteins | sample PopdelMetagenome_21_FD_205663 | JGI IMG/M metagenome (GOLD analysis project Ga0325405, IMG submission 205663) | Populus deltoides microbial communities from Bellville, Georgia, United States - Xylem-Control-R2 | ecosystem: Host-associated > Plants > Phyllosphere > Stem > Wood/Secondary xylem...
GTTTTCTAAATTTGACGGCTGTCATTCCTGCAAAAACTCGACATCTTTCATTATGCAGGCTTCTTTTTTTGATGGCTTGCCTGTCCCGCACCTGTAGAGTGAAGACATGTTTTGTTAAAAAAAGCATAAATAATCATCACTTGACCATGGCTTCCCGTCGATATTGTGGATGGTTGAGTTGGACTGATCGCCCAGATGGACTTTGAAGCTACCATTTGGTTGGTCCTTAACAAGATTCGATAATTAAGGGAGATTTACTTCAGTGATTATTTTGGCGCTGCAGTTTTCATGTTGAAAAGCAAAACAGTATCAATATATATATTTTTTTTGTGTACTTGATGACAGTAATTATCATCAGTAATTGTTATATTTGTGTTGTATTCCGAGTCTTTTATACACAAAAAATTTTGAATGTCCGTTAGGCATTTATTTATTCAGAGAGATGTTTTATGTTTGCTTAACGAACTGCAGTAGCATCTTCTCTGGAGCCTTGGAATAATGTTATGTTTTCGTTATTGGAAGGCAATGCTTTTTACTGTTAGTCTGATGATTGTCTTTTTATTGATATATTTAACAAATGCAATTTACACTTTCTGAAAGAGGCTGGTGAATGTACTAGCAACAGGAGTTGATTCAGGTTTTGAGAAGCCTATCAAGCTGTAAAGTTTATTTCCTGCCGAAAATCTTGTTCATTGCCGCTCCTTGCCGGGGGGTAAATAAATAAATTTTCTTTTGATTTACAAAGCAAACGAGGAGCATGCACGTGGACTGGTAAATTCTCTTCCTGTCTAACGTTTTTAGCTGTAGCAGACGAGAAAAAAAATTTTGTATACTAGTGTGAGAATAAAAGGAAAAATATATTTAAGTGTGGCTGCTGGGATTCGAGCCCAGGTCTCCACGGCCACAACGTGGAATTCTTACCACTAAACTACAGCCACTAGATAACGACTTCCTCTCAGAATTAGCTATTAGTATAATATTAATTCTGTTTTTCTTTTCCTGAGTGTCCGCCGAGCTATTTCAAATTGCAAAAAACACTGCCGGACTCTTGACACGCAACTATTCTCTGCCATACATATTGCCTGAAACGAGCAAGATCAAGATCCACCATTGTCCTGTCCCGTTGCCATCCCTCGCAACCAGCATGATCATATGATTTATTTCTGCTGTCATCTTAGTACCATGCAAGGTTGTCCCAACTGAAGCTATCTGTTTCCCCTTGTGGGATTTACTCGATGGTTAAGACGTTCTTTCTTTATATGTAATATATATGTCTATTGATATACAAGAGGTAATAAGTAGATGCTTTTTTGGCAGGTTCACAAGGTGCAGGGCTGTTTTGAAGAAACATAATGAGAGAAAAGCAATGAGAATATATAGTGTTTAAATTTTATGTTTTATTCAAGAGCACTGACCATCGTCTTTCACCAGCTGGTTTTCATTGTAGATAACTTAGGCATATTTTTGTTAATTACTGTTTCAATCAGTAAAATATTCAGTCACAGGAATTATCTGCTTTTAATATATTTTCAGGATTGTTTATGCACCTGAGATTATCTGTTTTGATTGAAAACATGCGCATGATGGGCGTTATTTAATATTTCATATCACTAGATCTGCCTATGGATTCTCATAGCTTTCCATTCTTGGATTGTAGATTGAAATTGATACGATTTTGTCAATCTATTTCTTGATTTTTGTTTTCTTTTAGCAACGTAGTTCGTAGCTGTTTGTTTTTTATTTTTTAAAGTATTTAAAAGAAAATTAAAATTTTATTTTTTTATTTTAAATTAATATTTTTTTATTTTATATCATTTTGATTTGTTAATGTCAAAAACAATTTTAAAAAAATAAAAACTTTATTTTTATACATTTTTAAATAAAAAACAACTATTATTATATTTATAAACACCTCAACTCATCTTTATTTTTATATTAATATTTATAAAAAATTTAGGAGGATGAAAAGTTTAAGTTTAACTATTTTTAACTTTAAAATTTAAATTTTATTAATTTTATAAACGCATAATAATAATAATAATATTATTATTATTATTTTTAGAATCCGGGCCGTCACTAGCCCTGCCATTATAATTAAGTTTTATAATAGCAAATAAATGAAATAATCAATCTTAAATATGGTATTTGAAAGTTTAATAATAATTATTTTTTAAAATATTTTTTATTTTAAAATATATTTTTTAATATTATCACATCAAAATAATCTGAAAATATTAAAAATATTAATTTAAAGTAAAAAAATTCAATTATTTTTTAAAAAAGCTTCCAAAACGCAATGTTAAACACTGCTTAAAGAGTTTAGACTATTTGTTTTTGTGTTTTAAAAATATTTTTGAAAAAAATTATTTTTTATTTTTTTATTTTAAATTAATATTTTTTTAATATGTTAATATTAAAAATAATATTTTAAAAATATAAAAATATCTTTTTAATAAAAAAAAACAATTCCAAACACACTGTTAAGCTTAACAGTAAAGATTTTCTTCGGGGGTGGGACCAGCGCTAGGATTTGGAAGTAAGCTACAGCCGAGCTATCTTGAATTTTCTTTTAAGAAAAAAAACAGTAAATGCCATCATTTTGATTTTTGACCCATATTCGAACTGAAAGTATATGATATCAGCAGCCTACCTTGCAATCAATCCACTCAACGGTATGAAGAGAGGAATTATCCACAACAACTTGAAGTCACCATTACTTCATCACTGAATATGAAATAACAATAATGAATTTTGCGTAAAAGTCTTCTCATTCCCGTAACAAAAGTTACTGGAGCATGAGCACTGTTTATCTTTCAGTAACAAAAAATGAGCTCACCTAATCACAGTGGAAAGAAAGAAAAACCCAATCATCATTACGCCCCTACTACTCCATTTGTCCACTCCTCCTCCTCCTCCTCATCTGCTCTCTCTGTTGACCGTGTGAGTTATCATGAAATCATATCTACTGCTTCTCTTCACAATCTGTACGTTTCTGCTGTACTCATCAGCTGAATTGGATGACAATCTCACCTATGTGTGGCCTTTGCCGGCGAAATTCAGTTCTGGAAATAACACTCTCTCCGTTGACCCGGAACTGTCGCTAGTTCTTGGTGGCAAAGGAGGGGATTCGAGTATTATTAAAGATGGGTTTGGCAGATATAAAAAGATTATATTCAAGCATAGTAGTAAGAGTTACTCTGTTAATAAAAGACTGGTTTTTGATATTGGGGTTTTGAAGATTGTTGTTCTTTCTGATAATGAGGAGGTAAGTTTTGAGACTTTTTGATGTCTGGGACTGTTTGGGAAATGGGTTTTGGGTATCTGAAAGATCGAGTGATAAAACTGAGTTTTTCTCTCTTTTTTATGATGATGATGATCATCATGGGGACTGATTGATAATCTGGGTTTTTTTTTGTTGTTTTGGGGTTGTTGCAGCTTCAACTTGGAGTGGACGAGAGTTATTTGTTGCTTGTGGAAAAGAGAAATGGGCAGTCTATTATCGGGGAAGCGTATATTGAGGTAAAGTTTCAATTTTGAGATTTCAGAGAAGTTGTTTTTGTGAGTCGTTGGAGATCCAGATGAATTCTTCGATTGTTTCCTGAAGAATAGGACACTTTTTTGTTTTACTGTAGTTTGGTAGAATGTAATGAAAAGAAAGGAGATGACTTTTTTCTACCAAATGTAGTGTACATGTGGTATGGGGATTAATTCTCAAGTCCAGCTACTTTATTACTAAATGTAAATTTACTAATGTACGATCATATTTTCTGGATGGTTATGTCTTTGTTCTAGTGATGTTGATATTCTTGTTATTGTTGTTGCAGGCAAATACTGTGTATGGTGCATTGCGAGGGCTGGAGGTATGTGTGATTACTTTGTTCTAGTGATTCGTTAAATCTAAATTATTGAATTCAAATTGAAGGAACATGATTTAGTGCATGATAAAAAATGATAACAACTTAATTTCTTACTGTTTTGTTTTTTTCATCTAATCCAAATCATTGAATTCAAAACCAATGGTTAGTTTTGGAACATGAGAGCATCCAAATTTAAGCAGGTAGAGATTAGCTACATTTTTTACTTCAATTCATCCACACTCTGAGTAAATGCATGGTCATTAAGAATAAACACCACAAATAGGTCAAATTCTCTGTTTACTTTTACTCTCATGTTGTGCTCACCTTGACCTCTGAAAACCTGTTTGCCATTACTAAAAAAATCCGGCGTTGAATTTTTGCCATCACGAGTTCATCTTTATTGAATGGCTACCTGTGATAGTCTATGAAGCTGCATGCTTGTGATTTCATTGAGTGTAAACATTGATCTAACTGCTAGAAAAGAATGATGAGTGTATGAGTGGTTGGAGTTGTGTATGATAACCATCCCTTTCATTTTCTTTGCTGTGATCTTTCAGACGTTCAGCCAACTTTGTGCATTTGATTATGAAACTAAAGCAGTGCAAATATACAGAGCCCCATGGTACATTCTAGACAAACCGAGATTTGCATACCGTGGGCTTTTGCTTGGTGAGACACATTTCTTTTGTTGAGGGAGATAGCAATTTGCAAACTCTTTACCTAAAATAATTTTTTTATTAAAATGTTTCTTAGTTCCCTTCTTAAATACACTCTTGCAGACACGTCAAGGCACTACCTACCAGTTGGTGTCATTAAGCAGATAATCGAATCAATGTCATATGCTAAACTTGTAAGTAATGTTGTTGTTTGAGAGCTTTGTATTCCACAACTGGAATTCATTCAGGCACGCACTTCTACATTACCATTCTTTTCTCCTTTTATTTTTTTGTCATTATCTGATATTGGATATTACAATCAGTAGAATGTCCTCCATTGGCACATTATAGATGAGGAGTCATTTCCTTTAGAAGTACCTTCCTATCCAAATTTATGGAAAGGTTCATATACAAAATGGGAACGATACACAGTTGAAGATGCATATGAAATTGTGGAGTAAGATTCCTTTGCTCATTCAATAACTTTCTTATTTAAGTAAGTTTCATATAGCTTATATAAATGGTGAGGGACTCAACTTTAATGGAATCCATAGAATGAATGGTTTAAGCAAACTAGACTTTTATGACTTGAAAATTTTGGTTTTGAACAAAATAATGCATATTTGTCTTTTTTTCTTTCCTAGAAAAAGAAATTCCCCAGCCTATGTCAAGGTCTTTATCATGTCTATTGAATGTTATGCTTCCTCAATCTGCCTGGACTAACATGTAATTCCTTTTTTTCTTTGTTTGTGTTTCCATGGAATAACATGAAGCTTTGCCAAAATGAGAGGTGAGTCTCATCATTTTATCTATTGAAACTTTAGAGAGAAAATTTTTAGATCACGTTTCAAAATGAGCAATTTTTTTTTCTTTTGTGATTGAATGTAATTACCAGGAAGCGTGACACTGTGAGTTTGATGGGAAAAACAAAGCACAATTATTTCCTCACTAGGCCGATTCAGAATTTTTAGCTGTAGCTTCTTTTGTGTATGCTTTTCTTACTATCTATGCATGGTTTATGGCAGGTATCAATGTCATGGCTGAAATAGATGTTCCTGGGCATGCAGAATCATGGTAAGACAGTTCTTATCAAATTTTGTTTTTGACTTTCTCCTTGTAAGAAATTTTCTTGGTTTAGCTCAGATTTGGCAAACATTTCTTAATCATATTTAATATGAGGGATGTGATTCTTTCATCACACCAATCTTTAATATAGTGATGTGTTTTTTTCTTATCCCTTGTAAAAGGAGAATGAAGGAAATGCTTAAGCTTTCAATTTCCCTTAGAATTTAATTGACTGGTTGTATTTTCTTGCTCTATCAAGTTCTCCATTTTAAAACTCTAAACTTGTGGTCTTTTTTTTAGGGGAACTGGATATCCTGACCTTTGGCCTTCCCCTTCCTGTAGAGAGCCACTTGATGTTTCAAAAAAATTTACTTTTGACGTGATCTCTGGCATCATGACAGGTTAAGCTCCTTTTATTCCTTTCTTTGCTAGTCGTCAAGTTCACTTTTTGCATCCCTGCAATTTTTTAAGTTTACACCTTTTTTATTTGAGGAACACAGTCAGGACATGGATATCTATGCTTGAAGATTCTGTATAAAGCAAATTAACTGGGTTTTAGCTCAGTTATATTTTCAGCAATCCAGTTCATGGCAGTTATAGTAATCTCTGTTGGATTTTCTTGGCTTTGAGCTGAACCAGTAAAATGTTTTATGTTAGTTGAAAATGAAATTAGTTAATCGTTTTGAGTATGCATTCCTTCTCTTTTAATTGTTGACCCATGCTTCTTCTTTTTTACAGACCTGAGAAAAATTTTCCCCTTTGGGCTCTTTCACTTGGGTGGTGATGAGGTTAACACAGGTCAGTACAAGTGGTTTTCTTATTGAAAGCCAAGATTTTGCAACCATTTAAATGATTAAAAAAACTAGCTCTCGCGCAAAAAGCTTTCATAACTAGAGCAACAGGGCTTTCAGTTTTCAAGAGGTGTTTGCTGCTGCCTCACCAGCAAGCAGATTACACAGCCTTTTCTGACTTTCTGATGTGTCATTTTAGGTCGCATAGTTTTATGGAATTCTAATAGAAACAAGGTGGTTGTTGTATGTGACTGATCTGGTCATGCTTAGGCACTTGATACTGAAGTGGACAAAAGAAAGATACAGAGGGAGGGGAAAGAAGAGGAATTGAAACTTAAATCGAACAAAAAACTCTAAAGTCCATTAGATATTATTCATATGCTATCCCTATGAAGTGACTAAATTGACATCAGATAATAATCTTGATATAGAAACCTGTCCTGTGACATTCAAATGAAAACTTGCAATCTCAAATGTCATTGGAAATCGCATAATAACTGATATGTCTGAAACTCTCATTTTTCATTTTTAGTGTTAGTTCTCCTACTTTGATAAAGAAGCAGCCATTAACTTGACTGGCCAGAGCTTGAGAGAGTTGTGCACAAGATATTATTCAGCTCATTACCAATAAGCTTCAATTTCAAAAACCCATTTATTACTGATGTAAATCGCTTATATTTGCTTTAGAAATATGCCAAATTTGGCTTCTAACTGCTCACACTGTGTGCATGTCTCAATTTTCATGCTTATGGTGTTTGGTGAATGCTAAATGGTTCAATATCTGACAGATTGCTGGAACTCTACATCGCATGTGAAACAATGGTACATTCTTGAACTCATTTGTGTTATGATCTTCTCACTTTTTATGTGACTATGTATAGTTCCAAACTAACCTGCTAAACTGAGCATGTAAATATCTTGCTAGAGTATAGCTTGAAGAACATGGATGGAAAACCTTCAGAATTTACCTTCTCATGCGAACTTTTTAGTTAAATTTCTGCTGCGAGCACATATTACTTCATTTATCTCTGGTGTAGGAAGTTTGTAGGCAAAAATATTTTTACTTTCCATTTTTGCAGTCTGATGTCTCTCCAGCATTTTGCCTACAGCTTATACTTTAGGGGAGTGTCATACAGTCTCTGTGGCTCATTGTCGTTAGAAATAAATGGAAAGTACAAAAATTTAACCAAACAAGATGATGGGAGTTGTAAACGATCAGTTGAAGTCCAATACAGTGAGTCCTAGACATTCTCTACTTGTTAGTTCTCTACTGTACACGAAAAGTTTCTCATATAAGGCAAAAACGCTTGTTCTGGAAGTTGGTTTGTTTTCATGTTGCATCATGCCTGACAGGCCTTTATAGCATATTTGTTTCCAAAGTCTGGGGTTTCTTTCTTTCTTTCTTTCTTTTCAGTGTTCGATATCCATCTATTCCAGAAACTTGAAGTCGCAGGGTCTCCAGCTTAACTGATTTACATGAAAGATGAAAATAATAAACAAAGTGATTGGTTCTGCTCAGCATTTTAAATATTTTATGTTTAATTGTATCCTATAAATGTGCTTTGATGCGTACTTAGTTTCTGGGTGATCTTAATAGATCATGATTGTCATGTTTACATATTGGAATCACCCAAGTGCCAAGTATTGAGGCAGGGGACCTGTCAGTAATTTTTCATATAGGTATATAATATGGTTGTTCCTCCATTTATCTGTTATCTGATTGAATGTTTCCTGCCCTTAATTAAGTGTGAAACTTATTTGGCTTCTAAGTTATATATTTATTCAAATGTTCATCAATCCAACTGTAGGCTTCTTGATCACAACATGACAACCAAGGAAGCATATCAATATTTTGTATTGAGAGCTCAAGAAATAGCAATTTCAAAAGGTTGGACCCCAGTCAACTGGTATGTTTGTATCTGCATCATATTAAATTATTCCAACACTTCAAAATCGATTTTGCTCTTGGATTTTTCCTGTCTTCAGACGTATCGTGACAAGATGACCTGTTGAAATAGACTTCCTATCCATTTTGTTTGTTCCTCAAATTAGAGATTTTTAGCTCTATAAACATTTGACAGATCTTTATTTTATTATCACAGGGAAGAAACATTCAATACATTTGCATCAAACCTTAATCCAAAGACTATAGTGCATAACTGGTGCGTTTCTGTTCCCACATACTTCCATTTTAGTATCATTCCAGGATAACAATATCGATCTTTCAATAATGAACTTTTCTTTCTGCTGCTGCAGGTTGGGTGGTGGGGTTTGTGCAAAGGCTGTTGCAAAAGGTTTCAGATGCATTTTCAGCAATCAGGGATTTTGGTATCTGGACCATCTAGATGTCCCTTGGTATGAAGTTTACAAAGCTGAGCCACTTGAAGGAATAAATGATACTTCTATGCAAGAGCTAGTGCTTGGAGGAGAAGTTTGCATGTGGTCCGAGACAGCTGATACCTCAGTTGTTCAGCAAACAATATGGCCTCGGGCAGCAGCAGCAGCAGGTATGCCTATAGTCAAATACATCATCATTAAGAGTGGTTGCAAAAAAATGAAGTTAATTTTGGAGTTTTTCAACATATTTTCACGAGCTTCTAATTAAGATGCAGACAATTCAGCCTGCATTTAAAATTTACAGTAGATGTCCTCTTGTCGATGTGAAAAATGGGAGGTGCTTATTTGTCAACTGAAAAGCCTTTTCCCCACCCTTAAGAGCACACTAATGGATGGCTACTTCAGAGTTTTAATAAATTAGTGATATTTCAGAGATCATTTAAAGATTCTGGACAATTGAATCACTTCATTGTGGCTATATGCAGTTTTTGACATGAGTTAATGGTTTGAAAACAAGCCTCAGTTTGTTGCTTGTACAGGATCAGTATTTTTGTAGGATGATCTGTAATGACATTTGTGTCCGAGAGAAACAACTTGGTTTTGCATGGATTTGAATTATAATTTTGCAGAAATATATCTTGTATTCGTGTTTTGTGCTCATACACGGTGTTGTTGTCCATTTTATCTTATCTATAGAGCGCTTGTGGAGCAACAGAGAGACCATATCCTCAGGAAATATTACCTTAACTGCATTACCTCGCTTGCATTACTTCAGATGCCTATTGAATAGACGTGGAGTTCAGGCCGCTCCTGTCACAAACTACTATGCGAGACAACCTCCAAGTGGTCCAGGGTCATGCTATGAGCAATAATTATATTCTTCTCAGATTAGGTAATTTCACATGTCTTGAAGCTGCATTTCCGAGTTTTTGTACATAAACACAATCATTTCAGCTGTCTGGTTTCTTCTAGTGTTTGCATAATAAGTTACAGGGGTTAATTTGATGCGGTATGTTGATGGGTTGCATGAAAAAGTTAAAATCATTTAAGTTTGTGAGATGAAACGAATGTCATGTTCAGGCCATCATACTGTGGCCATGTTGTTGTAGTTTAGCATTTGGATTTATGAATTTGATCTAGTTCCTGCAGTTTTTATACATTCCATTTGTTCCTGAGCATGTCTGTCTGAAGCGAATAAGCTTCCTCAGACCTCTATTCATATTCATCTTCAATGATTATGGATTTTCCTGCAAATATTGCCTAGAATGTGGTTGGCGTTTTACAGGGATAGCCCATCCCCTCTGCAAGCATTGTGGGTCGTTGTCATTTGCAATTGATTTCTTGCGTAGTCTTGGAGCAAGTTTTTCATATGAAAGGAATTTTTTTCCCCTTCGATTCCCACTGATACTCGCAGAAATTTCAACTGAAACTAGGTTTGAGCTACTGCAAGTTTCCTCGCCCTCGTCAGTGAAAAATAAAAATGAAGAGAAACTTTGAAAAGAAGATATCATGGTCAATCGAATTCTCAGCTAACTTGTCAAATGCTCCATGAAAATAGAAAGATTCGCAACAGCTCTTCTTACAAAAATGAACGATCTCTATCATTCAATTTGTCATTAATTCTTAGTTTGATTTCCACCCACTGGCATCAAATTCCTGCTTACATTTTGTTGACCAAGGCTCTAAAACTGTGAGGTTCTGAAGTAAAAATCCAAGTTTATGGATCTCCTCCTAGATTAGAAATCAAAGCACAGGGCTTTGAGAACAACTTGATTCAGCTAAACCACAAGTGATGGACATGAAGTATCACTATTTGCCTAAACCGAACCACACGTCTCTAGCTTTCATCCTTGTCCATGTTCAACAGCCATCTTCCCTGCTGCGCGGGGAAATGATTGAACTTCCAAAGTTGCTTGCATGATCTTGAAACAAGACTACCGGGTCCTACCATTTTGTTAAATGATGATTTCAGGAGAAACCCCACAAGCGAGATATTTTTCTCCTCTGATGTGTGACCCACGAGTCTCTTCTTTCCACATATTTTACCAGGTGTTGTTTTCACGTAACAGTGGAAAAATATGCTCATGAGTAGGTAAAGCTGATCTCATTTACCAAATTTTCCTTTTTTTCATGCGTGTTTGGTTTCCTTTTATTCCCAATTCTCCACCGAGGCCTTGCACTCCTCTTCTGATTGGCCCTTTGTGAGCTGGTTCTTATTCGATTATCTGGCTCCAAGATTTGAGTACTTTTCTAGTCAAGAATTCTGAGAGTGCTGCCTTTTTAAAGTAGTTTTACATCCCCAAGTCATTGCAGTATATAGAAATAATGCAGCTGAGCATATGCTGAAATATTTGGTCTTTTGCCTACTCTCCCTGGGAAAGTATAAAGGGCTCCAAAAACATACCACTCCCAGATAAGTAACAGCTTATGAGGGTAGTAGATCCGTTTGTTTTTGTGTTTAAAATTGTATTTTAGGCATGTTTTAAAAAAATATTCAACTTGAAAAAATATTAAATTTATATTTTTTATGCTTTTAACATACTAGAATGCAAAATATATATATATATAGGTAAAAAAACATTTTATACCATAATTCCAAACACACTAAAAAAAAAATCAAAGAAAGAGACTTCTTGTAAAAGTATCCAAAAGAATCTTCATGACCCGTTTGACCCGTTTCAGGAAAAGTCTTGATAGTTTAGTTATGGATTGATTTAAATGCTCATCTCGAGAATTAATGTGCAGAAGAAACAAGTGAATGATATAATAAATAAGAAAATTATAAGAAAGAAAATAAAAATGAGAGGAGCATATTATAAACAATAATTTGGAAAGATAATATAAATCAAATGGGTTGGTGTGACGGGTGATGAAGTCTGTTTTCTTCCTCGACTTTCCAAGCTGAAAACCTTAAGTTAATTAAATTTCTCGAAACTATATACTATAAATGTTGTGTAATTAATATCGTTTGAAAAAAAATCGTTTACCAGGTTAGGTAAGAAATTAGGCTTCTTCTGTTAGCTTATGTTTTTCAGACTATTTTTTATTTAGAAAAGCATTAAATTAATTTTTCTACATGTTCTTTTAATAATTTTAATATATTTAGTGATTAAAATAAAAAATATTAATTTAAAATATTTTAAATTATAAAATACATTGAAAAATACCATTCACCGTCGACCGCAACAACCTCTGAAACATCTCCTCCTCGTGACATTCATTA
>Ga0325405_1006364_pt1 | contig 11929 bp, 8 predicted proteins | sample PopdelMetagenome_21_FD_205663 | JGI IMG/M metagenome (GOLD analysis project Ga0325405, IMG submission 205663) | Populus deltoides microbial communities from Bellville, Georgia, United States - Xylem-Control-R2 | ecosystem: Host-associated > Plants > Phyllosphere > Stem > Wood/Secondary xylem...
TGTTTGCATTGTTGATCAAAGCCAAGGTTTTGTTCTTAATTTTCCAACTTTTGCATTACCAACCTACTTCTCGATAAAACTACATGACACAAAAGTTGAACATTTGAAGAAATATTCTCAAGATATATTAAGAAAATGTTGTAAACAATATAATTTGAGAAGTTATTTCAAAAGATTTAAAAAACAATTTTCTTTATTAAATTGAAATATTGAAATTTAATAATTTTCCAATTTTATATTGAAACAACAAGATTTTCTTCTAGTATTTATACAATAAACTATGACCTGAGCTAATAATCAACTAGTAAAAATGATAGGCTCTCGCGTATAAAAGTTGGGCTGAGTAAGAGTAAAACCTTCATTTCTACCTAGCGTGCGAGGTAATGTTTATATTTTTTAAACCTTTTATCTCCGGTAATAATTTATTTTTGAGCTCTTAAACTGAAACCACAGTTTTCAAAAATCCTGTAATTTATTTCCATAATAACTATATTTTTTCTTAATAGCTAATTATTTTCACTACCAACTATTTTTTTTAGTAGCTATATTTTAAAGGCTGACTGTTTTCTTTTAATTCTCCATTTAATTTTTTTATGGATTTTACATATTCCAATCCTATATATAAACAACTGCACTATCTTAAGAATATAAAGATTTCTGTACTTTATTATTAAGCTAGAGATTAGCCGGGGATTTGTGTACTGTGTTGGCATGATTTGTGGAGGGAAGTGATCCTTGAGGAGCTGGACGTTGGCTGGAGTGGTTCTTGCCTATTATGCCTCCGTAAGATGGTGCCTCCATCAGAGTTAAGAATCTTTGACCGAAGATATTTAAAGCGAGCTTTGGACTATGGTTTTGTGAGGACGTCCGTGAGCTTATTGGATGTGGAGACATGTGCGACTCGGAAAGAGCCATTAAACTCCTTTTCCCAAACAAAATGGAAATCAAGATCTAGATGTTTCATTCTTGAATGAAAAATAGGAATTACGCATAGGTAAGTATCACCGATGATATCACAAAGTGAACGTGGTGGCTATAAAGGGGGAAGATGTAACTATTGGAGGAGATTGGTTAGCCATGTGATTTCAACGGCGGCCGAGACAACAAAGTGATACTCTGCTTCTATAGAAGAACGAGTAAAAAAACATAAGCATATATGCATGGAGGTGAAATCATCGTGATTGCCTGCCCACTTAGCATCAGAGTAAGTCAGCAATGTCAAGGGCTGTGAACGACAAAGAAGCAGAACATGGTTAAGTGTGTACTAAGGTGTCGAATAAGATGTTTCGCTGCAGTCCAGCGAGTTTGATTTGGAGATTACATGTATTGAGTTGATCTTCACGGCATGTGCAACATCTAGTCGTGAGAGACAGATATTGCATTCTACCAATCAAACTACATTACTGAGAGGCATCAACCTGTTGAGAGCATCGATGAGAGTGAGTCAAGTAGAGCAACTTAGAGGTGTTACTGATTCCTTGATTCCCTTCATATTAAAACGAACCAGGATATCACGAATGTATTGCTGTTGAGAGATAAACATGCTTCAGGTGTGGAAATCACCTCAACACCAAGGAAATAGTGAAGGTGACTGAGGTTTTCGATGAATCAATGGAAGAGTGCTGCAATACATGATGAATGAATATAGGAGAGTTGCCTCTAAGTAATAAGTCATCCACATCAATAAGAATAAATCAGAACAGTCTTGTTAGTGTAGATGAATAATGAATAATCAAATTGAGAGCTTTGTCCTTTGTTTGAATTGTGTCAGTTGCTTCATTTAATTGCTCATGAATTTGAATTTCGTTTCTTTGATGTACCTGTGTGTTTGTCAAATAAGAAATTGATGCTAGTATGTCTGATGTTGACTGTGGGAAGCTTGACAACACAGTGAAGGAATCAAGAAAGGAAAGAAAAAGAAGATGGTGGTTGAAGCTCGACTATTACCATCTATGAACCAAGATGAGGTGGAGGCAGATTCGCAACATTTCGAACCATAAAAGCTTCTCTCCAGGTTGAAATCCCAGGATGTTAGTTGGGCATTCTCTAGAGTCTACGCAAGCAATCACCAGGCTGATAGAAACAATTTTGTATAACACCTTGGTGATTGAGCTTCAGAAAGAGTTTTGAAATGCTCCACTTCTCCCCTGTTCAACAGCGCTGGATGACAGAAGGATGAAGAAACAAACGGACTTTCTCAAAGCCATAATATTTCTCCTTTGCTTGCTATCTGATACTAACAAGTATCTGTGCTTCTTGAAAATCAGAAACCTCTGCTTCGTTAATTTGATCAAAGAAGTCCGCCCCGCCATCTGTTTTGGACATTCAGTACTTCAAAGCTTGTGAGGTCTTGAGCAAGTCCTGTAGAAATGCTCGAAGCATTTAATCTCAGAGCTGAGTTCTCCCAGAAGATGAAGACAAGTGATCATTGAAATAGTGAAGTACGCGCGTCACATGTTACACTCCCAGTTTTATCCTAGGAACTTGGAAGCATCACTAACTTTAGCATCACCAGCAAAAGTTACACTTGCTTGATCTGCTATCTGTAAACTGAAAGTGTCTTTACTCTCAAGTAGTAGATATTTTTTGAAAATTTCATAAAATTACTCTGGCCATGAATACCGTCAACATTGCATTATTGTTTCATAAAAAATTCCATTTCAGAGCAGAAAAATGGGAATCTATGACCTTGCGTGATCATAACCTCCGAGAATCAATGACGTCAACAGCCAGGGGGGGTTAATCCTACCGTTTGGTGGGGTAGAAGAGAATCAAAAATGGAAAAAGAATTGTTTCGATATGTGATAGTGTGAAGCAGGACACGAGGGTTTCAACCCTGGTTAAAGTTAACAAGTGAAACATGTAACAAAATAATTAGGATTCTGTACTGGCATTGGTAGAAAGCTGACAAGTTTTTTTTTTCCCTTTTTGGGTAAATGAAAACTGACAACGCAAATAATTGAAGTAAAAAAAATAGAAAAGTCTTATTTACTAACCCCCCTGTGAAACTACAGAAGCTTGGTTTCTTTGCTAACAAGTTAATTAACAGGCCTGGTCATTGTTATTTTCCTTAACAGGAACAATTTCGTTCGAATTTCAGCAAATTTCCTGGTACACGCTGATAGGTATAGGTAAAACCAATATAGTAAACCCTTAATTAAGCAGTGGATAATCAAAACATTAAATCAATAATAGATAAAAAAAATAAAAAATCCTTGGTTTCTATCAATTACAATCCTGGATTATAAGTGCACGCATGAACTAACTTGAGTAAAGGTGATTACCGCAACAAAGTATCATCAACTCTCCCCAGTTTTCCCTGATGAAGGAGAAGTCAGAGAACAAGAAAGCTAGTATCCTTGGTCATCAAAGATTAGCATATAAACAATCAGAATATAAGTAGAGGCTGAGAGAAAAGAGCTTGCTGTTTTCAAACAAGGCCAATTCCCGTGAAAGCCCGTGAATGAATTGATGATGACTGGAAAGGGTGAGCTGAAAGTGTTCCCCTTCGACTGAAAAAGGCCTTAAAGCAGCCATTGTTGCAATAATGGAACGAGTTTTTTAGCCTGTAATTTGAGAGCAGAGGACTTTCAAAGATTAGACATTTGGAAATCAGCATAGTAGTTTGGAAAATGCTACATGACTATGAATCTGTGCTCACGGATTCGCCAGACCATCTCGCTTCCCGCCCTTGTCCCAGGCAAGTCTCGACTTGCATGCTTATTATTTTTGTCTCTTAGACTTCGCTTGTCGACATTGGATTTTGATTCATGAATAAATAAATTATTTAGAGGTAAGGAAGGCACACAAGGCATTAAAAAAAAAGCCTAAAGGGGAAGGCAATTTCACCATAACTATAGACACTTTTTTCTATTCACCACATTAGTTAAATGACAATTTTGTTCATTCCAAAAAAATTCATTTGTTTTAAGAGTATTTTTGTTTTTTAATATGGCGCATTGATCATTAAAATTTTGTTAGGATATAATTATATTTTACATGTTTTTATATAGTAAAATAACTTAATCATCTCCAAAATAAAAAATTTATAAACATGTTAGGGAGGGATAAATAAGTCTTTTTGTTTCTTAATACACACTAAATTGACAAGTATATCCTTGGCACCAAAAAACTTTAACCATAGGGTCATGGGCTTTAGATCTTTTTATGTTTGTTTTTTTGGTAATTATAGGGGTAATCAAGAGCATAAATATCCTTTTGTATTAATTAATTATTATTTAATTTTCAAAATTTGTTGGTATGTGTTTTGTAATCATCAGTGTATGAGAGGAGCCCGTGCAATTTAGGTGACGTATGCAGCGCCTCCTAGTGACAAAAATGCTATTTTGCAATGTTGTTGGATGCGCCGCGGTATTCTCTTCCTCCTAGTGTAATACATGTGTATGACTATTGGGCGGTTTCTCGTAGGCCGACCTTTTTTTCTTCTTCTTCTTTTTCTCCTAACCAAAAAATAAAGGTTGGTTCTTTTTGTTCTTGATATTTCAACTTTAGTCTTTATTCTTTTGATTTTTAGCTTTTATCATTGACTTTTTTGTTAAAGTTTTATTTATTTTCAATTTAATTCTCAATTCTAATTTGACATATATAATGTTTTTCAATATGGTCATTCTTTTTTTAATTTTTTTTTGGCCACTTTGTCAAAGTTTTAGTGGTTTTTGATTTTATCCTTTAATTCAAGTTTGTAGTGTTTTTTTTTCTAATTAAGTTCCTTTTAATATTTATTTTTTTTCATTATGTAAATATTTTTTCAATTAACCAATCAATCAAAAAATTATTCTTGCCCTCAAATTTGTTTTTAATTTTTATTTTTACCCTCATTTTTTTCATTGCAATTTTTTTATTTGAGATCCTTTAATATAATTGATTTTTTTTCTCAATTTTTTTTTCAGCATTTAATTTGTTGAGGATTGAACTTCTCAGTTTTTTCATCCATGGTGCTTCCGGTCTAATCACATGTCTCAAGTCATGGTCGAGTAAGTTGACCCGATTAACCCAAGTCAACTATTTTTTTATAAAAATATAAAAAAATATTATTTTAAATAAAAAAAATAGAAAAAAAAATGTCAACGGGTTTTAACTGGTTTTCCCAGAGATAACTAGGTTACAGGTTAACCCTGTTTTTTTATCGGAATATATCAGGTCAATTCTTCTTTGTCTTTATGGAGACTTAACCTGACCTAAGCCCCAAATCACCTAGGTCACGGGTCAAACCACAAGGACGGGTTTTAAAAAAGTGATTTTTCATATTATTTCAATCTCATTATCTGGGCCTTGGATTTTGCAGGTTAACCTGAGTTCGCTCACCTTTTATTAACTAAATTACATGTTTATCATGCAACCCCAAGTTTGCTCGAGCATGTTTTTGTCTCTTTTTTATCCAATTACATACTTCTAGAGGTTTTTTCCTAAGTTATCGTGGTCATTTAAAAAAAATTATTTATTTATTATCGTTGCCAATTTTTTTATCGTCTTGTTAAAATAAAATTGACTTATTTAACCCGATTGAGACTATAATCCATGTCATTTTATTTTTTTTCTTTAAAATGTGCAGATGAAACCTAAACATCGTTTTTATGCCAAAAAAAACCCGCAGCCATAGGTAGTTTTTATCCAAATTAAATTGTTATTTAGCTATGCAACTTTAATGGTATATTGAAAAGCAAGCTAGGTTCCCTTTAAATGGGCTACAGAAAAGGCCTGAAAATTACTAAGAAGGATCGGATCTATAAATTTATGTGCATCCATATCCATTATTTATTAAGAAAACTAAATGAGATCAATATTTTACTATAAAGATACTCGTATTTCAGGATTTGCATAGTAAAATGATTGTTTTATCTTTCATAATAAAACTCATAAAACTTTCTTCAAAGGAAAAAATGATCTTTTTTACGAGACTTATTTGTCATCACTAAATTGAATGAGAGTAGAATGGTCTTTTAACATTTTATTTGTACAATGTAAAGTATAAAATACCCTTAAAAGTATAATTTGATTAATTGTTGAATAGGGGCTTTTTCATATTTTTCTCATTAAAAAAATATTAGAATGACTAAATTACTCTTAGAAGCAAAAAAGAACTATAACTTACATCAATAGGCTTTTTGGTCTTTTCATCCTAATTTTTTTGCTATTTGAAGTGGGGTAAGGGCAATCTAGTCTTTTAATAAAAAAAATAAATGATAAATTATTGACATGTATAGCGCACACGCTAGTGAGTGGGAAGAGCCTGCACCCTTCAAGCGACATATGCAAGCTCCTCTAACATCAAAACACCATCTTCTGCAGAGGCGTTGGGAGAGGTGAATCAAGATCTTCATAATGGCAGAGTGCATGTTAGCAGCGTGACTCCGATAGACTTTTTGCTTCTCTCCCCTTTTCTTTTTTTTTTGTTGGCAAAATACAAAAGTGTCTTTTCATTTGATTTTTTGGGAGAGGTGAATCAAGATCTTCATAATGGCAGAGTGCATGTTAGCAGCGTGACTCCGATAGACTTTTTGCTTCTCTCCCCTTTTCTTTTTTTTTTGTTGGCAAAATACAAAAGTGTCTTTTCATTTGATTTTTATATCCAATTTTGTTTTCATTCTTTTGTTTGGTATTTGTTTTTTTTTTCTTTTATCTTTTTTTGATTAATTTTTTTCTTCAATTTAATCCCTCATCATTTAGTTTCATTTTAATTTTTTTTTATCAAATTTTATCCTCATTCTTTTAAATGCTATTTATTTCTTTTTTTATCCTTTTTTAATTGAATTTTATTTTTAATTTCATCCCTTAGCATTTGATTTTGATTTATTTTTATGTCAAATTTAGTTCTCTTTCTTTTTATTGCTATTTGTTTTGTTTGAAAAAAAAATTGATTCATTTTTTTCTCGGTTTCATCCCTCAACATTTTGTGATTGAGAATTTTATTTCGTTATTTTTTAGGATTTATCTTCCATGGTGTTAGTCTCGGGCTTATGATAAGGGTCACAAGTTTCAAATATTAACACAAGTTGACTTCTGTTTTTTTTTAGTTTCTTTTTAAATTTTATTTTTTTTAATCTCATCCTTCATCATTTGATTTATGGAGAATCGATCTTCTCTTTTTTTTCAATTTTCTATCTACAGGGTTATCTCAATCATATGTCTATGGTTGTGGGGCTAACAAGTTATCTCGGGTTGACTCGGGTTTTTTTTCATTGTTTTTTTATAATTAATTTTTTACAGTTCTACCCATCAACATTGGTTTGTTTAATAATTGAGTTTTATTGTTTTTTTTTATGGGTTTACCCTAGTATTACGACCAGGTTGCATTTCGTGTGTTAAACCAAATGGACTCGAGTCGGGTTTTTTTATTGTCAATTTTTTTATCAGCTTATTTATTATTGTTGTATTTTTTTTAATTTATATTATTATAATTATACAAGATTATTAATCTTAGTCAACTAAATGATCTCGATCTCAGGTTTTTTCTTTCTTTGAAAACACTTACATAATTGTAGCTTAACAAAAATATCATCGAAGACAAAAATACAAGGATATATTATTAATACTATTGGTTCCCCATGGAAAATCAACATGATTTGACAAAGAAATTTATTAAAGACAATAATATAAGAATATGTTATTAATGTTAAAAATCCATGAAAATCATAACGAGAGGTATTAAAATACAAAATATTCTTACTAAATTTTCCTTTTTAGGCATTAAAATGTAAAAACAATCTTACTAAATTTCTCATTTATTATTTCTCCACCGTCTCTTCTATCTTACTAAAATCATTAACTTCGTAATTAATGTCGAGATTTCAACAATCTTTTTTTAGCAATAGCATGAATAGTTTAGGTTAAATTTATTGGTTATGTTCATCATTGGTGACAAAGTCTCAAACAAACTTAAAAGAATTATGGGTCTTTTCATAGTTGATTAATAGGCTTCCAAGATTAAAAACAAAAAAAACTTAGACAACAACCCACAAATTTCTACAAACAAGTTTTATGTATAGTATATGGAACCTTCCGATGCTAGAATTAGATCAAATGTAGGGAGAATGTTGCCTTAAAAATTATGCATAGCAAACAATAAATGAAAATGATAAATGTAAGAGAATGTTCATCTTCTTATGTGTTTGTGAGTAAATAAGCTTTTAAGAAACTTACCTAATGATTCATGGATGCTTATATATCCATAATCACGTAAACTTATATGGAATAGGGATCAATGATGTCAATAGATTGCGTAAACTTATATACTCTTAATCTATTTTGTATAATCAATGATGTAAAATAATAGTCGTTATTATAGTGGATGGTTATACCTTAACACTGTTATGTAGGTCTCGTTAGCATTAAATACAAGCACGAGTTAGCACCCTAATTGGATTTGAGCATGTCACCATGAGATTAACTACGTAATTAAAGGAGGATAAGTTTTATAAAACCTAATCCTAGCCCCTAGTGGGCTAGGTTTAATCCAAACACACCATGCTGGCTTGGGTTCAAGTTAAGGGGACTCGAGCTCAGGCCCCCAATTGGCTCTAAGTGGTGGGTCCCTCATAGCCAACCTAAGCCTAAACCACTAGGGTGTGAGTTCGGTCTAACCTAATCCAAACCCACTACTTTGTTGGTTTGGGTTTGGGTTGGTGAGTCCTACAGGGTCAGCCACTAATACGGTGGGCTCAGTCTAGCTTAACCCAAACTCATCACTTTAGTGGTTTGAATTCGAGTTAATAGGTTCTAGGCTTAGGATGGTAGGTTACCCAAAATTATCCTAAGTTCAAATCACCAATATATGATGGGCTTAGTCTAGCTTAACCCAAACTCACCAAGTTGAACAGACCTAACTTGAACCTACTAGTAAAGATGATTTAGATTTAGGCTTTCACGGGCCATATTGATCATTTGCATCTAGATTGGTGAATTCAAAATAGTCCATATCTCAAGTGCAATCTTTACTTCTCTTTAAATTTCATGGATAATTTTTTCTTGCAAGCTCAAGGACATGGATTATGTTTTTTAAGAAAAAACAGCTAATTAAAAGCAAATATTACCTACCACATGACATATAAAACTAATATTTTATCTCTAACAACACATTAACAAAATAACTAAAGGCATGAGGTTAGTTTAATTGTTTATATGAACAATAAACCAAGTTAATATATTATATTTAATATTTATTGACAAATTTGTTTTGTTGCTCACTTGGCTAATGTAACACCATAATATTTTTTCTTATACGACAAACGCCATGTCGCTATCACATAACTTTTTTAAAAAAACAAAAAAAGTAGGTCAAGATAAAAAATAAAGGCATGACACGAGAGCCTAAATACGTGCTATGTGCCTAGGTTGTTTTGTAACAATCCCATGACTTTTTTTAATTGGGTGTTTTTTTAATTACATTATTTAATGCTAAGTTTTTATTGAATTTTATCATTTATTATTGGTTTGATTGTGAATCAATTTTTTTTTTCAATTACATCATTTAATGCTGGGTTTTTATTGAATCTTATCATTCATTATTGGTTTGATTGTGAATCAGTATTCATATTTTTTATCATACAATAAATTTTAAAAAATAATTTAACCCGGTAGATTTAGAAACCTAAATCACAAATTTGACGAGTTGATTATGGTGAAACTTGCATGTTTTTTCCTTTGATTTTTATTTTTTTTGACCTACCCAAACAACAAGGTCATATCAGTAAAATTCCCACGCGATTTAACTTAAAACCTAGGGCAAGTAAAGAGTCGGATCAATATTTGTTTTCGAAATTTTTGTTTTTGTTTTTTAATTTTATCTTTTAATGTTGGGTTTTTATTTGGTTTTATCATCCAGTATTGAAATAATTGTGAATCGGTATTCATATTTTTTATGATATGATAAAAAAATTAATTTAACCCAATAGATTCTATAACTCGGGTCACGGGTTTGATGGGTTGACTAGAGTGAACCTGTCATGTTTTTTTTCTTTCCTTTATTTTTTTTTCTTTTGACCTACCCAGTCGATAAGATCATGTCAAGACAATTCTTACACGATTTAATTTAAAATTAGAATTAAATAAAGAATTAGGTTGAAATTTTGTAAATTTTAACTGTTATACCAATGTCCAGAAATTTTTGATAATTTAAATATTATTTCCTATGTTCTAAAATAAATGATTCATGCCGCAACAATCTAGTTCATTACTTAATAATACTTCTAGACGAGGGGAAACAAATTAAATCAGGGAGGACGACTGCCCCTCATCCTGTCATCCACCCTGTAGCCCCGCCACTGCTAAAAAGACTAATTTAAACGAAAAAAACAAATGCATAAACAGAGTCCTTCATACGTAATCATCTAACTTATTTTTGGAGATATAAACATTTGACTGTATCCAAACTCACCGCTTCCATGTTTTTTACTCGATTATGAAAATTCAACGGTCAATTTCTATCTCTATCAACATCACTAACCAGACCGAAGACTCTCGCCCTTTTATTCCCCTGGACCACTTGGCCGAACCCAGAACCCGAGGCCCGGTTCTCCACAACAGCGTTCAAAGCCCGTTTCAAAATCCCAACATCCTCCTCTCCACCACTGCCATTATCCCACCTCATCACTACCACGATCTTGGTCCGGCCAGCCACCGTCATCATCTCGGCCCGCACCGCCCTGGCCCGCACAGACTTAATCGCTCGGGTCAAATCCATATGCAGACCCGGTCTATCTTCACAACAAACACTCACTTTTATCATCTTCTCTTCATGACCACAGCAACTCAGCGTAGCCTCGTCTACTTCTCCTGGATATGGCCAGTTCTCTTCGGGCTCTAATCCGCTGCTACAGTTATTACTATACTGCCGTGCCGACCCAGCTGCCTTCATTTTTAGGTCTCTCACGTGATGCACTACTTGAGCCAGCAACGAGGCCTTGTCTGTCTGCGTTTATACACGAGAAACAAATTAACGTAGTTACTATCATATTACAACAACGTCCTCCAAATTTGTTTAAATTTAGGTCTTAAGGTATTAGAAAGAGGATTTTATACATATACATACATAAATATATATGCATGTATATGTATGTATGTAATATAACCTTGGTGGGGTTGGGAAGGAGAGTACGGAGGGTGGAGAGGTGGGCGTTGATACGTTGTCTGCGTCTCCTTTCTGTTTCTTTGTGGCTCTTGCATGATGACTCAGTTGATATTTTAGCTTCTGTTTTTGAAGCTGAGCTCAGGATTGATTCCCCACCGTCCATCATGTTGACTAAGCTTGGCTCTGGTTTATGTCCATCTTGATTTAAATAGTAAAAGCTTTGAAAAGGATGCATCTCTTACGTTTTAGCTAGTATGTGTGAGTTAAACTGGTTGACGATACAAAAAGTAAGGTAAAGTAGTGTTTTTGCTGTGAAAATGAGGTTTCGATTAGCAAGAAATTCGAGAAGGTTTTTGGGTACGGGTAGAGCAGAGAGAGAGAGAGAGAGAGAGAGAGAGGTGTTTTATGTGTGCATAAAAGGAAGAGAAGAAGAGTGAAAGGTAAATGAAAGGTGAAAGTTGAACTTTAGAAGGAGACTCGACTTTGGAGACTAAAAGAAGGAGAGAGAAGAGAGAAGAGAAGAGAAGACGGTACTTTTTACAGCTGACTGTGAAGGAAGCGTTTAGAGGTGAATCGTCGTCATAGGAGGGTAGAAGTGTGTGACCGCATGCCTTACATGGCTCTCTGGGTTTGAGCGCGACCTTTCATTTTGCTTCAACTTTTAATTAGTGAGCGAGGGAAATGAAGTTTTATGTTAAAATTGGATTTTCGATGATCAAAGGACCAATCATGTATTAACTAAAAAAAATTAAAATGAAATTTTTATTTGAAATTAAAAGTTGTTATATATTTTAACTGCCTTTTTTTACTTTGGTTATTTATATTTCAAGTCAAACCTTTTTT
>Ga0325405_1006365_pt1 | contig 11927 bp, 6 predicted proteins | sample PopdelMetagenome_21_FD_205663 | JGI IMG/M metagenome (GOLD analysis project Ga0325405, IMG submission 205663) | Populus deltoides microbial communities from Bellville, Georgia, United States - Xylem-Control-R2 | ecosystem: Host-associated > Plants > Phyllosphere > Stem > Wood/Secondary xylem...
GGGCACAAACTGTCCAAACATAGGATTCAGCTCTGACAGCATCTCCACCAAATTCGTACTTCTGTTCCTAGCCTCAGTTTCAATCTGGTTGGATTTATTCCGTCTGGTTTTGCGAATTTCATGCTCATGGTCTCCAGTCAACGCGATGAAGATTCCAAGGTAGGCTGACGGCTGACCTTGTTCGTGAGAGATTCTTTGCCATACAACGCAACGGAAATGGCTTTTTTTCATCTGTTCGGATCTAGCAAGGAAGATTTTTGACTTAGAAATGAAAAGGATATATCAAGCACATTTTGCATCCAGGTCCCATTAGTCTTCCCGTTGCTTAAATCCCAGTCTCACCAAACTTGCCATTAACACTCCGATAATCATTAATGTTTTGCCCTTGAAAGTTCGAGTCTTTAGTGTTATTGACCACCGCTGATTTATTTCCAGGTTTTGATGATGATTTCTTTATATCATTCATCTCTGACGACACTACAGTGATGTCAAACTTTTTAATTCTTCAATCACATCAACTCTTTCATAGACAAAGTAAATTAGATTTAAAAAAAAAAAAACAAATTTCGGGGAATGTCTTTCTTAAATTTTAATAAAAAATATTATTTTTTTATATTTTTCAATCATTTTAATGTGTTAATTTTAAAAATAATTTTTTAAAAATAAAAAAATATCATGTTGATGTATTTTTAAATAAAAAATACTTCAAACCACAACCGCTATTATAATCTCAAGAGTAAATTTTGGATGGACTGATAAGTTATTTAAGCTTTTTTATTACATTGTATATAGTAGATTCATTTATTTGTTCAAATTTAAATATTTTTGTATTCATCGTATATGCAGATTGTAATTTATAAAATTGCACTTATAGAAAAGTAATTTTCTTGAAAAAAAACCTTTTTGAAAGGTTCACAGTCTTTTTTCTAAAACAAGAAAAAATAAAAAAAATAAATGTTTTTGGAGTACTGGTCAATGATTTAATACTGTGTGTTCAAAACTATTGATGAACGGGAAAAAAAAAAAAACTCCTGCAAAGGCATTTCAGATGCATTATCAAATACAACCTTAATATTTGCCGACCCAGCACAGGACATGGATTAAAAATTAACTACGCAAGGTAGGTAAGGTGCCACCTCACAGTCACATAAACTTTAGATCATTTGAAAATTAAACCTTTAGCAGACTTCATTAAACCATGCTTCACTTGAAATCAAATCATTTCATTAATTCTTGTAAGATTCCATCTGTAAGTTAATGGATTTTGCATGCGAAAATGTAACTTCTTGTTAATTATTACCGAGTTTGCTTCGTGGATTGAATTCTACAAAAAAAAAAAATAAAATTATCTGGGTACAAATGAAATCTAGCAAAGTTCAATAGAGGTCAAACCCTAAATTAAAATTCAAAGAGGTTTATTCTTAAATGGCTCAAAGGTCGAAAGAGTGACACAATTTAGCCAGCCAATTAATGGAGTATTTTTGGACATTAATAACACTCGAATATGTTTGAGAATGTATTTCAACTTATGTTTTTAAAAAATTTAAATTTTTTTTATTAAAATTTAATATAATTTATACGTTTTAAATTATTTTGATATGCTAATATCAAAAATAATTTTTAAAAAATAAAAATTATTATTAACATATATTTTAACACAAAAAATTATTTAAAAAACATCAACAACCACACTACCAAACTCACTAAAAAAACAATACACAGTCTCGTTAAGGGTCAAAAGTCATATTTTCTCTCCTTTCCTGAATTTTCACACAACTCTCCTTATCACCTGACACACCCTGTATTAACGAAGAGAGACGAGATGGCGAAAGATGGTGACGCGATATAACTTGCAGGTACAGAATCCACAGCAGGTTTAATGGAGCAGAAATCTTTACCACAGATTACGATTTAGCCGAATTAAATTCAGGTCGTGGAATTATGTCAGGGATGTCCATTCAAATCCAGTCTGGCATATCTTTTTCCAGGACACTCATTAATGTTAGCTGTATGTATTCTTTTTAAAGAAATTATTACGTGATTATTATTTTTCAGATCGATCAAATTTCCCATTTGCTGAGACAGACAATGAAACAAGTTTCGGGCATGTGGATGCATCTTCTGTCCTTGTCTCGTGCTTATCGATCATCACTCCAATCCAGACGGTGTAGAGATTTCTCACTACTGCAAATGATTGTTTTTTTAACATTATATAATATCCCAAAAATTGTTCCAAAAAAAATAAAAAACTTGACTAAAGATCAACCTCTTCACATCAGTCGCGAGTCAATTGTAATTAAAAGGTAATTAAACCTCTCAATTTCGGTCATTGAGAAAAAAAGATCTGTCATCAAGAAAAGAGGATTATCACCTTGTATGATTCTGCTGTTGTTATTGCTAATAGACTGCATAATCAAGCAATATAGGAAATTCTTTACAACTGCTGTCAACTGGATTCAATTCGTTATACTAAAACCATCACGCCAATAGGGGACCGGAGCTAATAAATTACAGTTCACACACAATGGGGCCAGGCTACTCGGCCACGCCACATTGCCTCACTTATTACAGACAGAATCTAAGCGACCTCCCTGTCAAAGTTATGCGAGGATCCCACAACAAAAGCCAGCATTTCTTTTACCCGGCAAAGTGCCGACTGCCTGGACTTAAAGAGCCTAAAATGGGATTATTTTTCAGCTCCTTTTACACCCTTTATCTGGTCCTACCCCTTATTAATGAACGAGGATGGAGAAGAGGAAGCATAAACAAATATTGACATTGAATTTTCTTGTCGTTTAAGGGGACTCTATGCCAAGCTATTTGGGTGCAGACTGCAGAGTGTTCAAGTCAAGTAAAACCCACAGCTTGCTGTCTCTTGTCCGGGCATCAGTCACACCCTTGCTAGGTTCCCAGTTTAAGTGTTCATTTTAAGTTAGTCCTTGTAATTTCAAAAAATATTATTACATCCTTACGCTCTTAAAATCCTATTATAACTTGGTAATTTTCTTCAATTCATTTTATTTTTATTTTTTTAAAGATACATATAATTAGATAGGACAGGAAAATTTGATCGGGAAAGAAGATATTTTTGGGATAAAAAAACAACTAAATTAAGTATGGTCAACGATGTTCAAGTGAATATTTGACTATTTTCTATATGGAACAATTAATTAATTATGATATACTACAGGGACTAATTTCTAATTAACTCCCAATTTAATCAAAGGAATTTTTTTAAAAACAAAAGTCTAGAATTTGTCAGAACCCAATTATAGAAGACATCAGCCAGATTATTTTGAGGCCTTAAATATGTTAGATAACTTACATGGGTGATAGTGCATAATTAAAAGAAACTAGAAGTGCTCTTGGTTTACAGTGTATTAATTAATGTGTATCACAACTACCTCAAGAATCCTACCTGCAGGACAACCATAATCGTGGATAGCTAGAAATTGCTGGAGGTTCTTTCTCCACCCCATTCATTGCCAGGGATCAAGCCTGCAGCTTCACCTATGAATCGCCTGTAACTGGTGAGGATCAACAGGGGCAATCTCCTACATTGACATCGTCATTTTCTTCCTTCCTAGTTAACGACTACACTCCTCGCTCTGCATCTGAAGATTTTTCTTTTAGCAACCATGACGAATCGGGTGCAATAGAGCTCTCATCAATGCTAAGATTTACCTTCTTCAGTCCTAGAATTGCAGTTGAGAAAGGAGATTTCTTGTTTGATGCTAAAGTCACTGACTCGAAATTGGATGCAATTCATGGAGGTACATATGTTGCTTTCATCACTCTCCTGTTTGTAAGATCATAGTTAATACACGTTAGATGAATAGGCATCCACATCCATCTTTGGAAACCATTAAAAACTGCGAATTAGAGAACAACATTTTCCAAAAAAGATAGGCTTCTTTTGGCTCCAGATATGAGAGCAATCAGGTCCCTAACGTGTTTCCAGATTCCACTTCTATTTCGATATATGTGTAGTAGATTAGTCCAAGAATTACTATTCGAAGCTCTCTTTCTTGGCTGGTGCAGAAGTATTCTTAGGAAAGCTCCCTGCATTGTCAGAAACTTTTGTTCCCGTTAACCGTGGACTAGGACTCTAGGAGAAATGATGCAGAAGATAGAAATTCGACAGGAGGGGTTCAATGGGTCTAAATTATCCAGTATCCACGGCAGAAGAAATCACACCATAGGACTTGGCGAGCTTGATCAACTTAATGTCATGGTCACTGAATCGGTAATTCGCTGGGCATCATGCGGTCACATCCCTACCGCCCCATCACTTAGATTATCACTTGTGTGCTAGAGCCTAGAGGCGTGCATATGCAATTCGTACCCTGACCGGGCACTTGGGAAGGATTACCTTGGCAGTATTAACGAGTTCTAATAATGGCCGACACGGAAAGTTTTGGGGATGTGAGGAACTGAACTCCGATGACAGATTTGATTTGTGGCTTAATTTATGAGGTTTCTGAAAAACTGCAATATGCGAGTACATAACAGAAGTAGCACAAATTAAATTTCAAATGCATTTATCTCCCCGTGAATGATGCCAGTCATATGATGACGTGCTCATTCATCAAATAAACAAGTTAACTAGAAATGGATAATAATGGTTTAAGATTGTAACAAAACATAGCATTCCTTTTCCTCCTATTATAATACAAGTAATTGAAATACATTTGATTTCATGGGGTCCGAGTTCTAAAAATTGACCCCTGTTATTTTGGAGCCCCAAGACAAGCTGGCTCAATTCCTAACAAGCCAATTGCTGCAAAATTTTAAGAATCGTGCTCCTATAATGACTTTCATGAAGTGGGAGCGTATTCTTGGATTGCTGTCGCTAGCTTATTCCGATCCTCCTCTGTTTTTGTCCTAATTAAGAAAGTACGAGCCACAACACTATCATTATTGCCGCTATCATCACCCTACAATAAGACGAACCATCGGCTATAAGTTCCATGATAGAGATGCTACATTAAACACTATGATTAATATCTGCCATTACAGCAGCCTTCTATGTGATGGTTATGTGAATCTGTAAATATTTGCAGGTGAAGGCTAAACCAGGCAAAGTTTATATGCTCATAAAAGTGCCAATATAAAGAATTAAAACGCATTACTGCAGTGTGAAATATTGCAACAAGGGAATTCTTCTGTGGATTTGTCTTAATTCCTGGATAGAGCAAAGCATTAAGTAACACTTTCCCCACCTGCCATCAGCAAAAACACTACAGACAGTAAGACCAAGAGAGAGTTACACAGGAGTTAAAGTAGCAATTTCAACTAAGCACGATGCCATGTCTATCAAAAGAAAATAAATGCCTAATCATTTCGAACATACATCATTTCGAACAACAATGGTTGGTTTAGATTCTTTCGTGGACTTGCCAATCCCCTCTCTGCATTTGATGGAAAGCTGCCCTGGGCCCTTATCTTTCCATGTGTCCTTATCTGCCGGATCACTTGACTGAACATATCAAGAGAGAAAAACCACGGAAATCATTCAACCACAAAGAAGGCAGCACAAACAGGAGATGCAAGTCAAGACTTGACTGGCATGCAGATCATCTCAATTCATGAGGCAGATCAATTACGAACATAACCAAGATACAGAATGGGGACAGCATTGGCATCATTTCAAGATGAATACAGAACTGCCAAACTCAAATCACACCAATACGCATTAACAACTGATACACTTAGAATCCTGGATATTCTGATTTTGGGAGAATTGAAGTACCACTTGTCACCACACCCCTTAATTGAAACCACAAATACAGAGTTTGGTTCAGGGCTTTTTTTTTTATCATTTTTTATAATCTTTTTGTTACCTGTACTATTTAATTACTAATGCTGGACCTTAAAATCTCATGGAATGCATGAAACATGAAATGATCTTCACTTCAAAATCAATCAAGAGATTTTTGACATAGCATTAGATAGAAATATTAGATGCCAAACTAACTAATTTCATAAAAAAAAGGGTGAGGAGAAAGTTAGATTTGCTGGTATGCATGAGCAAAAGACAACTTTCTTCTACTATTAAAAGTTGATACATTTACATAACCTTACCCCAAAAATAAAAACTTCGCAATGCAGTCTCAATAAGTACAATATGACATGTCAATTACCTTCACATAGAGCTTGCACTTGACTTCATGGACTGTAACAATACCCTTCTCTTCAGACTTCTTCACAGATGGACTGCCAGGTTGCTGTAACTCATTTTCTGGTAAAAGAAAAGGGTTTAACATCAACATAAAACAAACATACGAGTGGGCTGGGGTTTCCAGGCTACAAGGAATATTATTGAAATAATATGAAAAGAGAACTGTCTACCATTTAAGATTTCAAAGTTCTAATAAACATGCAAACAACCTTTGCAAATCCAGCTTCAAAATGGATCAGAGCTAGAACCAGTAAAGCAGACCAACATCATGAAAGCACAAACTTCACAAAGCAGAGAGACCATTCAGTTGACTGAATAATCAGGATAGAAAAATTAAAATTTCATATATATATATATAACACAACAGATCAAATCCAAGGAATATAGGAATTGATAGTTTAATGATTAATGTCTTCATTTCCAGTAAACAAGAACACTATTTTGTCTGCTTATGCTGTAGAGAAAAGGTAAAAACAAGAAATACTCTCAGAAATACTGTAAACTCCCACGAGTTACCTTAATACACTCAACTATCCTCTTCCAATATTTCATAACCAAGTTCAAAGTGAAAATCTAATCTATTAAGAGTGGTAGTTCCATGGTCTCAGAAGTTGAGAAAAAAGGACACCGCGATCAGACATAAAACCACAGATTAAAATTGATCTCTACATTTGCAGCATGTTCCTTTATATCTTGAAAAGCATCAGGCTTGCAGTTGAATAAACTCAATACCTTACAGTACTAATAGCCTGCACAAGTCTCTGATCCAATTTTCCAAAAGGAACCAACAAGAAGGTATTCACAACATGCCAATTTTTTGAAGACTTGAAACCAAATTTCAACTAGCAGTATGTGAAACGGATAAGATGCCCAGTTCACACTTATGCACATAACATGATTATCTCAAATAAAACATACATGCACAAGAAAGGAGCCAATTGATGATAATCATAAAATGCATGGCAGGTTTAACTTAAAGTAATGGCTTAAGAGAATCTCAAACAATGAAAAGGAAATTCTTCTTTCTCTCACCATCATCCGCATCATCTGCAGTGTTATGGTTTGCGGGGATGGAGCTTTGGCCTCCTAAAATTAAAAAAAAAAAACAAGAAGTCAGATTTCATGTCACTTCCACAAAAGCAACATATGACTATAATCTATATAAAAAAATCACAGCAGAATCACTAACGAATTGTCATATCTGCATCTTTGTATCTTATTAACTAAAATATTCTTGACATAGTAATGTTTATCGCATTATTTCATTAATCGTTACAATTTTTAGGTTTTGAAGAGTTTAAGAACAGTCCAAGAAACAATGTGGTAAATCAGACATAACTTTTAATCCGACTGTTGGATCAAGCTGAAATTTTAATAGAAAATTCTAAAGGCCCTGTTTTCAATTGGTTTAAAATTTTATGATGATCGAAGATCAGAAAGGCCTTCAAATAAAGCTCGAAAGTTACTTTTCGAGATTGTTTTTATTTGTCTTGTTGTGTTTGAATTCTTTTTTTCTATTTAGATTGGGCCTTTTAATTTAATTAATATTTTACTCTCTGAAATCCTAATCCTAGATGGATTCTATTAGTTAAATAAGTTTTAATTAGAAATCCTTTCCTATAAAGGATTTTAGTTTTTACTAGGAATCCTTTCCTATAAAGGATTTTTTATCTAACTAATATAAATAAAGATGTCTAGTTAATTTTGAGACTCAGTTTCAAACTATTCAGACTTTTAATAAAATATCAAAGAATTTTCTATAAATTTCTCTACAACTTGGGTCTTTAACCTTAGAGCTTGAGAATCCCAACTTCAATCCACACTATACGCCGTGTCAATTGGTATCAGAGCAATTTGACCTCTTTAATGGATGGAGACAGTAGCAACCCACTTTGCAATGTAGGAGTGGAGACCCACTGTAGCGCTGTGCGGGATCATGAGCATATTAAGAACGGAGAAAGGATTGATTGGAGCAAGCCATGACAGGTCTAAATCGGCTAATGGGTGACGCAAACAGGAATCACAAAGAGAAGAGGAACATGCTTGGAGACTTACCTCGAGGCTAACCTTACCTATGACCTACTCCTGAAATTCCACCTAGACAATCACTTGTCTATGTGGAGGAATTTGGTAGAAGCAAAATTTCAAAGTTATCTAATCATGTTGAAGATAACATGACCAAAGAGGGTGCCGACAAACAGTTTTAGTCTTTTAACCTTAAGTTGGAGAAGATAGTGGCTAACGATGATCTTTCAATCAAGAATGAAGATCTCACAAGTAAGGATATGGAGGACATGGTAATTTCTGACAATTTTCCTAAAGATATTATGAAAGATTATCTCGAAGTTTCTTTATATTCAAAGGTCGAAATATTGTAGGTCATAGATGATGAAAAGGTCAAGTTTGAAGTAAACAAATGTGTGAAGGAACTAAAGGTGGAGATTTCATAGGAATAGCGAGTATAACATTAGATATGGATTTTTCTTTAGCATGCACACATCATAACTTAAATTTTGAAGTTCACAAGTCAAAGACACGCTACTTCGTGAATATGTTTGCTAAAATACTATATTCAAAGTATTTGTTCTTTTGGAATAGAAAAGTTTAATTCTTGACAAATAACTCGAGGCCAAGTTTCTCAAAAGTAAAAGGGACTGACGTGGGGGAGAGTTCTTCAATATTCTTGGCATAATAATGTTTATTGTATTATTTCATTAACAGTTAAGATTTTTAGGTTTTGAGAGATTAAGAAGCATCTAAGACGAAGTTTTGGTAAATAAAGCATATCTTCTAATCCAACCATTAGATTGAGTTGGAATTTTAACTGAAGATTCTAAAAGCCCTAATAGGTTAAAATTTCACGATAATTGGAGATCCAAAAGGCCTTCAAATAAGGCTCAAAAGTTATTATGCGGGATTGTCTTTATTTACTTTCTTGTATTTGGATTGTTTTATCCTGTTTAAATTAGAAATTTTAATTTAATTAATGTTTTACTATTTAGGAATCCTAATGCTAGATGTATTCTATCAGTTAAGTAAGTTTTAACTAATAATCATTTCTATAAAGGATTTTAGATCTAACTAATATAAATAGGGATGTCTAGTTTATTTTGAGATTCAGTTCAGAATTTTAGAGTTTTCTCTAAATCTCTCTACAACTTGGGTATATAACCTTAGGGCTTGAGAACCTGAGCTTTTATCCACGCTATACATTGTGTCAACATCCCATCTACAAGAGTTCTGAATTCAGTACTCTCTAGTTGTGAACAGTCAACTCATATTGACTTTCCTTCACCCACTCTCTAGACTATATTGCCACACCATTAGACACCAAGGTGCATGTAGCAAGGTCTGGTGGGTCTTATGGGAATACCTTTCACAGTCCAGTTCACAATATCACAGAACTTTTGTAACCTTTAAAGGACTATCTTCATCTGGATGATCAAACTAGAACCAAGACTAACTTATAGGTCCTACTTGAGCATGGCAAACATTTCCAATGTCACAAATGAATTTTTCCAATTTCTCTGGCATATAATTCATCTTAGCGACTTACTACTACAGGTGTGAATTTATAACCTGTGTAGCATTGAAGTAAAGCAGTACAAAACCTACCAAACAAGAAAGATGTTTGAGTGTTGGGGAGTGCTCCTAAACTTTGGCTGTTGGAGAATGCTCCAGAGCTTTGATTAAAGGAGAAAGGTGTTTGACTGTTGGAGAGTGCTCCTAAACTTTGGCTGTTGGAGAATGTTCCAGAGCTTTGATTAAAGGAGAAAGGTGTTTGACTGTTGGCGAGTGCTCCTAAACTCTGGCTGTTGGAGAATGCTCCAGAGCTTTGATTGTTGGACAAGAGACCAGGGCTTTGAATGTTCGAGAAAAATCCAGAGCTTTGGTTGTTTGAGGACAAAACAGAACTTGGATTGTTCAATAATAATGAACCAGAACTTTGACCATTGGAGAATAAACTAGAGCTTTGGCTACTAGATGATACTCCTCCAGAACTTTGGTTGGCAGAAAAGACACCAGAGCTCCAGGAACTTGTAAAGCTTGTACTGGTACTCGGTAAAGCAAACCCGGTTTTTTCTTGAAGTAATTTGCTCTCATTATTCTTTATTTCAGGCACTAATTTCTTTTCAGCTGGAAGAGAATCAGCAACAGGCCCTCCTTTTACAGCATTTGCTTTAAGCCAGTTGACAACATCACTAAACTTCTCCTGCAATTAGAGAGAAGATCAAAGCTTTTATAAATGCATTTTACAATATAAAGATGAGTGCATGCATATCCCCTTTAATGCATACTAAAGGATGTTAAATGTTACCATAATGTTTGAAGCATGAGCAAGGTAATCTCGAATCCCATCTTCCCAGAGTTCATCAGGATGGTTCTTCAGTTGTGTTTGAACCCAACTATTCAAAATTGAAAGAAGTCCCAGAAATTAAGCCTATAATTTCGGAGGGGGGTTACACAAACAAGAGAACGCATCATCTTCATCCAAATTAATCATTGAAGCAGAAACTAAGTTGACCAGATAATAACTGAAGACGCAAAGTTGTTCAAATACAAAGAAAGAAATGGACCTGGCAAATTGGTTATTGAGAGCTCTCACATACTGCTGTGATGAAGCAGCCCGTTTTGCATCCAACGGTGGCAATGGAGTCGATTGTTGCTGAGATTGTTCAGGTCTATGACTATCAAATAGCGATCCTTCCGTTATTCTCTTATTCCGTAACTGCAACCATATTGAGTGTTGCACAATCAGCCTCTAAAACATGATTGGTGGTCAATATCAAAAAGATGTAAAATAAATTATTCTTTCCATGAAAAAGTACAAAAGCCAGCAGTGAAAATAACAAAAACTAAGTTGATATGGAATCGTAGTTTTGATTTTGCCTACACAATAAGCTCAATTAAAAATTCAAAGAAATGAACAAATGCAACCAAGAATCTCACTAAAGCTCCTTAAAATGCATTAACATAAAATACATAGACCGTCTAGAAACAAAAAGAACTAAATTTTTAGCTCTAATTTCACTTTATCATAAAAAAATATCAATTAAAGCACTAAATTCCTCAAAAGCTCAAAACTAAATTCAAAATCCCAATTTAAGCTACAGCCCGCAATTCAAAATCCAAACTTCATTATTACAAAACCAAAGCAGAACTACAGAAATGATTTTTTTTCCCCTAAAAGCACAGATAAGCATATCCTTTATCAAGTAAACAAGACAATCAAGTAGAATCAAATTAGGGTTTTCTTTAAGAAACTCACTGCCGTGTCATTCGAGTCAGGGACTGGGTCTGAAGCGGCAAATCGTTTCGCTCCTTTCATGATTTCTTCTTTTCTTGAAAAGCTGCAAGGAGAGAAAGGGAACCAAAATAGGGTTTTTCTTGCTTTTGAATTATTTTTTCAATTTTCTTTTTGGGGCTTTTGGTTAATGGTGATGAATGATGATGCTATCTTTTTCAAAATTTGGAGATTAATTTAATAAAAAAAGTGAGGTGATTGTGACCGTCTGATCACGTGGGGAACTAAATTTCAACTGAGGCCGTTGGATATTGTAGACACATGGCCCATGTGCATCGTGCTATTTTATGCCCCCACCATTACAGTTTGCCGAAGGAATTAATTTTTGTTTTTTTGTTGTTTTTTAAAATATTTTTATTTAATTTTTTAAAATAAAATTATATTTTATATTAATATATTAAAATTTTAAAATAAAAATTTAAAATAAAGAAATTCAAAAAA
>Ga0325405_1006366_pt1 | contig 11927 bp, 6 predicted proteins | sample PopdelMetagenome_21_FD_205663 | JGI IMG/M metagenome (GOLD analysis project Ga0325405, IMG submission 205663) | Populus deltoides microbial communities from Bellville, Georgia, United States - Xylem-Control-R2 | ecosystem: Host-associated > Plants > Phyllosphere > Stem > Wood/Secondary xylem...
CTTTTGCATGGTGACTCTATCTTGTTGGATATAGGTTTGATTTTTCTCTTTTATTGCTCTCTTCTCCACCCTAATTTACGTGTTGGCCCCTAAATAAATGGCAGTTGTACCTTCTTCTTTTAAAAAAAAAAAATTATCTATATTTTTTTAATTTTAATTTTTTTATTTGAAAAAATAATTTAAAATTAGAAATTATTTTTTATTTTATCATCCTTTAATTTTTTAAATTTTTTTTATCATATATATATATATATATATTAATTTAGATGGTTTATATTTTTTTTTGTGATTCCTACTTTCATTTTTATTTTTTTATTGTTATTTTTTTATTTTGATAAATTTTTAAAATTTTTTTTTTTATTTTATCATTCAACAATAAATTAGTTGAGAATCAGGATTCTTGATTGAGCATGTGTATGGGATTTTCACGGTTTATGATATTGAAAGATTAACCGAGATTTAAAAGTTTTGCTTGTGTTTACTTTATTTTTCATGTTATTAAATCAAAATTGTATTTTTTTATATCTTTAAATTAATCAAACTGGTTAAATCGAGTCAATTAAATACCAAAGTTTCAAATTTTTTTTACTTCTTTAGAAATCCTAGCATTGCCCTAACTTTTTTCCTTTTATGTTCAAAAAAATTTGGCATGCCTTGTTATATTGTGCTAACTACTTATATAAATTTACTTGGGTTATTTTTTTGGTTTTTTTAACAAATGTTTTTTTCACTTTCAACCATCGCTGTTTGGTTTTATAATTGGACTTTCTAACTTATTTTCATGTTAGTTTTGTGATTTTATCACAATTTTATACCTCATGTAGCGAGTTTCGTAAGGTAATATGGTTAATCCAAGTCAATCCAACGTGTCGTCGTCTGATATATTTTTTATCATCTAATGTGTTGTAATTTAAATATTTTAAAAGTGTTCCGACCAATATTAATTAAATTTTTAACTTTCTAACATTTTTGTATTTTTTTAAGGTTAAAATATGACTGAACATGTTGTGTATTGCGAGTTAAAAACTAATATAATTCGTTAAAAAAAACATGTCTGTCACCTTAACTTGCATTAGGAAGAAGGTGAATGAGTTTGAAATGTGTTTTTTAAGAATTTATTTTTTTATTTAAATAATTTTTTATTATTTTGATATGTTGATGTTAGAAATAATTTATAAAAATTAAAAATATATTATTCTATGTATTTTTAAATAGTTTTTAAAAAATAATTTTTAAAGCACAACATCTCCACAAAAAAAAATACCACTTACCTTAAAAGCAAGAGAAATTTAAAGAGATTTCAAAGAAAATTTTGTTGAAAGAAAGGAGTGGCGGTGTTCCAGAGAAATGCATGCAAAGAAGTTACATAAATTTTTTTTCCCTTTTATTTTTTATGTTTTTTTTAAATTATCTTTACAGTTTTTATCATGAAAACATTATAGATTGTAACTATCTTTCTCTATATGAATTTTTTTTCATAAGTCCAAGATAACCGATAAGCATGCTACAAGCCCATGGCAGCACGAGGGCATAACATCCGGTATATTCTAAATGAAGTACATAAAGTTATATTCAAATAAAAGAATTGAAAAAAAATAAAATGTAGTGACTGAATTATAAGTTATGCAAATTACAGGGACTGCATTATAATAAATGCAAAACACTGTAAATGAGCCGCAAAACGTGTGTTTATGGATAATGAATTTTCAAAAGTGAAAAGCTAAGTTGTTTCAGAGTCCGTTTGGCTCTGTGGCTGCGGCTGCATTTTTTTTAAAATACAGTTGCAGTCATTTGGTTATAAAAAAAAGCAGTTTATTGTTTGTTGGATCTTATTTATTTTCTGTGTTGGAAATACAGTATTTGCAAAGCAAGAATTACATGCTTTTTTCACTGTTCATGTAATTGCACTGTTTAATGAACAGTGCAATTAACATGAACAGTGCAAAATGATGCACTGTTCATGTTAAAAATAGTGAACAGTGCACTTTTCTTGCACTGTTCACTTGCACTGTGTGGGATTGATTTTTTTTTTAGTGTGTTAAGTTTTTTTTGTTAATTTTTTTAAAAAAAACTAATTTAGAGTGAATTTTATATATGATAATATTTTATCTAATTTTATTACACGCTAAAAAATTATGGAAACTGTAGTTCTTTTCAGATAAATTTTGTACGTAATGGAATTATAGATAGTTTAATAGAACAATAAATTTTTTTATATATAAAGTATGATTTATTTCATAATGTTCCCGCAATAGTTAAATCCACAATATTTAAATTAAAAACCATCAATATTAATTTATATTTTTTAAAATTATTTTATAACCTCAATTTCAAAAACATTCTTAACCAAACACATTAAACTACTTTTTCTTCAACCTCAATTTCAACCACAGTTTTAACCAAACACCTATTTTTTCAAACCAACCACAACTAAAAGTACTTTTTATAAAACAACTTTTTTTAAATTACAACCACAACAGCTACCGCAATACCAAACACATTCTTAGTATTTTTAATAATTTGTTAAAAAGTACATATGTTTGTCACTTGACTTGGATTAGAAAGACATACCGTGTTCGTAGGGGGGTGTTCTTAAAGATAAGAAACGTGTTTTTTAAGAATTTATTTATTTTTATTTAATTTATTATTTTGATATATTGAAGTAAAAAATAATTTATAAAAAATAAAAATACATTATTTTAATATATTTTTAAATAAAAAACTTTAAAAAATAATTTTTTAAAAACACGATACCAGTGAAAAATTTAAAGAGATTTCAAAGAAAATTTAATTGAAAGAAAGGAGTGGCGGTGTTACAGACTAGAGAGGTGCAGCGAGAAAAGTTACATATATTGTTTTTTTTTGTGATTTTTCAAAAGTTAAGAAAAAAAACTTTCCTTTTTTACCATAAATTTTATGGATGAAACTTGAAATTTAGACTAATCCTGGTTAAAAAGAAAGAATTTGGGTGGAAGATGCCTCCACATCTTCTTCTTTTTAATTCTCAAAAATTAAGTTAATGGACGAATTCACTTGCGTTTGGCAGTGTGTTTTTTAAAAAAATTAATTTTTTATTTTTATTTTTTAAATTAATATATTTTTAATATTTATAAATTTTTTATATATTAATTTTAAAAATAATTTTTAAAAAATAATAAAAATATTATTAATATATTTTACTAAATAAAAAATATTTTAAAAAATAACCATAATTATTTATAGTGTATAAAATTAGTGCATAAAATCAGGAATTTTAAAGACCAGTGACTGAAGTTGACAGAAAGTTAATCAGCCATCTCTTTATTTTTGTAAACAATAAGGATTCCGGAACCCAAGGCAGGGCGCGATGGGCTAAGCCTAAGAGGAGCCATGGATAAGCGAAGCCGAGCCCCAAGCGCGCGAATGAAGGGTTGAATGTTCAACCTCCTAGCACCCTGTTCAACCAACCGTTCATAGTGCTAGGCTACACAAAACGGCACGGACACCACTCGTCTCATCTCTCTCTGTCGCTCTCTCGTATTCTTGTGGCGTCCCTTTCTCTCGTAAAAACCTAGCCAATCAAGGAGGAGGAGGATAACACTGGAAAAAAAAAAAAATAGAAGACTTCTCTCTCTCCTTCTCTGTTTATCGCTTTAATTATCTCTCCGTTTCTCTCTTTTCCTCTCTCGTCGCTCCCTTGCTTTGCTTGCGCGTTTAACACACCAAGCAGCCTTCACTCTTAATTTTCTATTCAAGGTATTTTTTCCGTTCAATTATTTAGGGTTTTTGCTATTTCCAATCGAAAGACCTATCTTTTAATTTTTTTATCTCAGTTTTTACATGTCTGGCTTTTCGATTTTTGCACCGCGGGTTGCATTGTTCGACGAGGATGATTTATTTTAATTTCGGATTCTTTATCTATAAAATGTTGTATTGAATTCAAATATTGAATTTCTAGATTCTATATACTATTTTTCCAATTATCAATGCATTATAGAACTTTGAACTTGTTTATTAATTGACTATTTAACTAATATTTGAAGTAATTTGGTATTTTGCCTGTGGATAATTACACAGGTATACTTAAAACATGTTGCTTTAATCTTCCACTGAGGATAGGATTGATTGTTGACATCTTGTGCTGTGGTGAATGGCGGCTGATCAACGAAGAAAACGGCTTAATGGTGCCAGCCTTGCTGGTTGTAGTTCCCGGGAGCCGTACAGAATGAAAAGGAATAAATCGAAGAATGGTTTGAATGCAAAATCTCTTATTTCTCTTGAGTGGGATGGCAACAGAAAGAAGGTTGTTGCCAAAAAGGAGCAAATTGGCATTAGTCAGAGAGATTTGATGCCATTTGTTGATTCTGTTCTCCACTATCATAATCCTTTGGCAGATGTTTTTGCTGTTCCTCGAGAGATTTTTGAGCTGCAGAATTTAGCAGAGGTCCTTTCCTACGAGGTGACTATAACTTGTGATCATTGTTTGTAATTATTCATGTGCATATTTTTTCCTTGCTCGCTTATGTTTTTTTTAATTTTTTTAATGCGTCTATGTGGAACCTTATGCAGACTTGGCAGAATCATTTATCGGAAGATGAGAGAAACTTTCTTAAGCAGTTTCTACCAACAGGACTAGGCACGGAAGAAGTTGTGGAAGCATTGCTTGCTGGGGACAACTTTCATTTTGGAAACCCATTGCTTAGATGGTAAGTATTGGTATTTGATACTAGGTTTTTTTTTTTTTTTTTGGGGGGGGGGTGGGGATCAACCACGACCTTTTTTGGAGCTCTTTGGAGATATGGCAATACAGATGCACTCATGAATTTTGATTTTTTTCCTGTGTTCTCTGGTCAAGGCTTTATGTAGGGATCCTCTGTTTTCTCTTCCATTATCTAATAAGCTATTTCCATGTGGTATTGAAGGTTTTCTTTCCCTCCTTTCCAACAATGTCTTCTGATCTCATCTTGTTTGGGCTTGAGCATATATATATAAGAAACAAAATTTGTACTCGTGCTTTTTAGCCGTACAGAATTATCTTTCCTGTTACTTGCTGATTTTTTAGAGAAATACTGTCATGTTCTGAATTTTTAACACTAAAGAAAGCTGCTTGACAGTGGCAACATGGAGTGGTTTGAATCTTTTGTATTGCGGCATCAAGTTTGTTGATTCTCGGTGCTTTATCTTTCTTCTATATTATATAGGGGTTTTCATATCTTATAACTGCCTTGCATGTTCTTGATTTCTGGCATGACACTGATATGTTTGAGTTTCCTAGTATCAGAAAATTTAAAATAAAAAACTAGGAACTCTATTGTGGTTTCTCCTGAAGCTGTGTATTATGAACATAAGATCTTGTTTCAAAGTTTGATTAGACTATTTATGTGGAAAATGTTGTTGCAGGGGTGCTTCACTTTGCTCTGGTAATCTTCACCCTGATGTGGTTCTTTGTCAGGAACAGCATCTAAAGGCTGATAAAAAGGCATTCTACTCCAAGTTACAAGATTATCACATTGAGTAAGGCATACTTCTCTGATTTTGTTTCATTATTTAACTAAGCTGTTTAGGCGATGTGTGTTCCCTATGTTAACAATGTTTGCTTAATTTATTGGTTTTCTGCTTGTGGCAGCATGATAACATATTTGCAGAAGTTGAAGGACACGTGGGAAAGCAGCAAGGATCCAGAAAAGGAAATTTTGCAGAAGATATGGAGGTTTGTACCTGCTGCATGCTGCACCTTGTATATAAAGTCTCTGTATTATGCGCAAGCGAAGCAAAACATTGTACTGGCAGAGCCATCTTCCTCAGCTGTTTTGCCTTTATCATGCTTAACTACTCATTCCTAGACTCTACAAAATGTCATGCTCAATAGTGTAGTAATGGGAAAAAAGATTTTGATCCCATTGTGTGCGTTAAGCTGAAAAAAAAAACTGAGAGCTGTACAGTTGTGGAATGTCATGTAAGTTGGTGGAAACTTGAACTAGTTTTTCTACTGGATTTGCGAAGCTGGTTAATTATTAGTGGGGGATTTCTGTTGCGTAAAATGGCAAATGTTTCAATTCACCTGATTATAATTAGTTGTTTGGTTTTGCTGTATCTAATGACACCAAACTCCCTTATTTTTTTTTCTGGTGAACTATTTGCACACTTTATCCATTCTTTAATAAAGGGAAATTTGAGGAAGATTTAAATTATGCATAATTTTTCATTCATGCTTCCCTAATTACACTTGCATGTGCCATACGTTTTGATTACTTGATTGTGTCCCTGCTTTTTGCTATTGAAATATGTATTTTCATACTATTATTGCTTCATTACTTTGTTTGGAATGGTTCGGAGATAACTTTTAAGGTTTTAAATCATCAAATTACGCATTTGATTTTTGAAGAGTTTATGCAGCAGTTTCTTCTTATCATAGTCTTTTATCAAGTTAATGAGGCTATTGGACTTCTTCATATGATATTTATGTTCACATTTGGACATCATTTTTTTTAAGGAGGTCAAGAAGTGATGCAGATAAAAGAATTTCCCCTTGCGATATCGAGTCTAAATTTCATGTCACTGGGGAGAATGAGTCGGCGACATCCGGATCCTGCTCCTTGGTTGCAGAGGAGAAAACATCTAGCAGCGATACCGCGAACTCTCCTGTAACAAAGAGTGGAGAGGTTCAGAAAAGGTAATTAAGCTTTCCTCAGCTAGTCTTCCTTGCCATGCATTTGATTGTTCTTTCTTGAAGTTTTCCAAGGTTTAATTAAGTGAGGTTTTTTCATTTTCTAAACCAACACTTCTTCTATCCATGAAATACAATCTAAAAATTTATTCGTATTTCTATCATTACAGGTCCCTGCTTGTAAAGGTTCAATACCTCTATTGTTGTGTTCATCAATCTTTGAAAGATAAACATTGTGAAGATACAAGTATAAAAAAAGGATAAAAATATCTCTGTTAGTTTTAGATATCTTGCTTTACAGAGCTTCTGAAAATTTGAAAGGATAACCAAAATCTGAACTCTGTTTGAGGATCACTACTAGATTCCTGTATCACTCTCCCCCAGAACAATATCAATTAGCTGATTTGGTTTGAGACACATCTCTTCTGATTTACGATCTTCTGATAACCTTCTTAAAGAAGCCCACTTATCTTCCCGAGGCTATGCCTCTACAGGCTCATGTTGGAACCCTGTTTTGATTATCATGATTGTTGCTAACATTAGCTTCATTATATTCTTTCATAGAGGGTGGAGACATAAAAGCCTTCCGTATTCTTATTCTTGTGCTTTTGTTCTCCCGATAAAATTCATAGTATCCACCCCCTTCAACAACACCATCCTTCAAGAAAAGTAAATAATATATTGAGATGCATGTAGCTCCTGTATTTGCTTTTGGAAAGTGCTGGTTGGTTTGATGCAGACATTCTGGGCTTAATATCATTTTCTTAATGTTATTCTGAGCTTTATGGTTTATTTCTCCCTTTTTGGTGCAATGCTGCTAATATCTTTAGCAGGTTGCAATTTGCAGTGGCCTTGCCTCTTTTCCAAAAAATAATTACATAATGGGCAGGAGATCTTTTAGATCTTATGTTGCACCATTTGTGTTGCATTCCCTGCACAATTGTGTAAGAATCTCACTAGTTGCCTTTGGTGTCAGGATTTGTGAGAAAGGCTCCATGAAGGAGAAACTGAGAAAGTCGTTGCTTGCTTCAGATGATGCAAGACCTGGAAAAGGAGACAAGCTACACAAGCGCAACATCCACCGTAGTGACGGTGCAAAATACATGTCATGCTTAAAGGTTGGCGTCTTTGGTATTTCTTAGTTTGTATGAAGTACTTTAGTATTTATTCTTTACCTTAATGGCAGGATTCATCCAACATAAAATTCTCCTGTTTTCAAGTTTTACGTGTCTACACTTTTTACCCTGCATGCTTAGGTGACCACCACAATCAATGTTTACCTAAAGTAGTAACCAAGTCAAGTGATAATAATCTCTCTCTCGCATATAACAACAAGGTTAGAAATTTGCAAAATGTTGGAAATGTGGAAACTACATGTGATTCTTCTCCTCATCTTGTTTTTAATTTTTCTCTCTTTTTAAGGATTTTGCTGATAACCTGCATTTGATATCAGATAAGCAAGAAGCAGCACCAACTTGTTAAGAACATGAAGCAGTCTGGTAAAAGCATTCAATCTAAGTCTCTTAACTGTGTGTTAGGTGACCTTGATACTTTGCATGTACAACCATATGAAGAATTTGTGAAAGAGGAACAGAAGAAGTTGCAGGAGCATTGGTTAGTTGTATATTGTTGGACTACACTTCCTTTTTACAGGCACAAAAATGTTTGATTTCTTCTCTCAAAATATGATTTTGTTTTATGTAGGATGCAATTGGCAAACAAAGATCTTCCTGTAGCACATGCAATCTGGAGAGAGATACAGTTTCAGAGACAGGAGATAACCAAATCTTTGGAGGAAGAGATAGAAGGCCACTTAAAATATCCAGTGGAGGTCTGATATTCTGGCCTTGTGTATTTTTCCTTTTCGCCCTGGACCAGTGGGCTTGTATCATTTTGTTGCATGTCCAGTGCAGCAGAATTTGTATGACATTGAAATCCTAGAAATCTTCCCTGTTCTATATTTAACTTGTTTGGTTCCTGAACCAGCATCTGGAGAAAGATGGTCATGAGACTCTGCTTCAGGATCAGAGCGATCAATGTGCAGACCAACATGACACCAACATGGAGGTTTAATTCTCTGTCCTCATATCAACCCCCCCTCCCCGCCCTTTTATTTTTTTTTGCTTATCACTCAATTATACAGCTAATATCATCTGCTTACCATCAGAACCTGTTTAACCCAATTCTCATTGTTGAATGATGGTTGCATTCTTCCATACTTGATTCTAAGTTTGGCTTTTTTGTCGTTGTTTTTTCAGGATAAGCAGGAACAGAACCATGAAATTGTGCTTCAGGATCAGCAGGAACTGAACCATGAAATTGTGCTTCAGGATCAGCAGGAACAGAACCATGAAATTGTGCTTCAGGATCAGCAGGAACAGAACCATGAAATTGTGCTTCAGGATCAGCATGATCATGGATCAAGAAACGAAGAATCCAGCATTTCTGATTATGGAGATTCTGGTTCAGGCTCCCAGCAGAATCAGTCCCCGCATCATCTTTCCTCCCTCTCTGTTAGCCAGGATCTTAATCCTATAGATATGAATATGGAAAATAATCATGTCCATTTGAACTCTAATTCAGATGAAGCTTCTCCACATGTATCTGAGTACTCAGGGACCATGCACATCGGAGACGCGTCCATTGATCAGGGAGTTCCTTTCTCTTCTGGTGGAGATGTCTGGTCAGCAGTTAGCATGCCCAACTCATATTATGATTCCACTGCAAATCATGAATACACATCTACTGGTAGATTGTCACTGCCACATCAAGTTAATGAAGAACAATGCTCCCAGTTGATTGATTTGGAATCTGAAGTGCATGAAGAGGAAACTGGAAAAGATTTGTTGCACAGACAATCTGATGATGGTTCTTTCAGTTCTTACCGAAACCATGATCGTAGTGGGTTGCTTCAATCTTTGTTCAAAGGTCAGGTAACGTTACCCTACCATAATGAACAAAAGCCAACCGGGTTAGATTTTCAATCACCAAATGATGTTATAATGCAAGATGGTCAGTATACAGGGCATATCCAGGGGCAGCTTCAGTCCTCGCTGTCACTTGAACAGAGACAGAAGAATCACATTGAGGATTACATGCAACAAAATATATCAGAGGACATTTATTCAGAGGGAGGAGGATTCTTGATTCCAAGACAAGGACATGCTCCGCTAGTCAATCTGCAAGAATGGAATGTAAATCCTGTTCGCATGCCAGCACGGCTCCAATCCCATCCAAATGATGATGGTTTGTTAACCCAGAACTGGTTCTCTGGGGAGCATCAAGTTCGCGGGGACTGGAATGGTGCAGGTGGTGTTAGTGTCTCAAACCAGAGCATTGGAAGTAATGCAGATCAAAGCCTATTTAGTGTTCTATCCCAGTGTAACCAACTGCATATGGCAAGCCCCATTAACCAATTACGTTCAGGTAGCCCCACCAACCAGCGTCCAAATGGTACCATAGATTCCGTGGGCTCTGCTGAGCAGTTTGTGTTGCCGAGGACCTATGGTATGGTGAGCGGGGTTACCCCCAGGGTCAGTAATGCTTTACCACAACCAGCTCATCCACTCGATTACTTTATCGGGCGTGACACTGCTAGTTCCCTGATGCCTGATGATATGGGATGGATGGCTTTGCCGCAGAATTCTGTTTTACATGATCCAATGGGGAAGCCATACTTGAGGTCGTGGAACCGATGAATATCCTTTCCCCCTCATTTTTGGTAGGTGAAGTACAAGGTTATGATCATGAGAAGAAATGCCAGCACAAGATGTGCCTTCATAGGAAATCGTGACTTGTTATCTATTATAGGGAATTTTGAACTTATTGCAAGGTTTGCAGAAGTGTAGAAGCTTGTGACAAATTCTGAGATAGGTTTTTGTACATACTTTATACGAGAGCCAATTCAAGCACCATGTAAATATCCAGATGTTAGATAGGCAGGTGAGAGCAAGGGCAAGGAAGGATCGAAAAAGATTCTGATATCTTCTATCTGGTAGGTAAGTTACACTGCATTTTTTGTTTCCAGTCGCATTTTTTTTCTTTGTTGACCGAGAAACATCTTTCAATAAATTTGGAGGCTGGAGGCTCTCACATCTTTGATTTTTGTTCACCGGTTGATTCTTTCATTGATTGCAGGCTCAATTTGCTTGCAATCCCTACTTTCAAGAGTTTTTCAAAGTCCATGCTGTAGTCTCAAGTAGCTCAGTAAAAAAATAACATGGTTTTAACAAAATGATCTGTTTTGTTTTGACGAAGCATACCCTTTTTGTTTTTAATTTACAAAGTTCTAACATTTTATTTGTTAATTATTAAAAAAAAAAACATTTTACTTAAATTGCTGTGATTTTTTTTCCTTTCAAATTAATTTTAATCCTATATTATGTTGAACTGTTTTAATTTTACACCAAAAATATAACTTCTTTTATATGTAGAGTTTGTATAGAAATAGAGCATTTATTCGTATAGAGTTTGATTTATTTTTTAAATTTAAAATAGACAAAGCTGTGCTCCATTTTCCCCCCCCTACCATACTATTTTGAAAAAAATAAAATAAAAACTCGTCTGAGGGCGATTCCCTTGTTGGTTTCACTATTAGAAATCTGAAAATCACATGCCCTCGACAAATACCCTATGTGATGAGGGTGGAGCATTGAATAATAAATGGTGTTGAATTTACCTTATGATTTTGATATTTTAGTAATTATATTAAAATTCAATATTTATATAAACTTGATATTTGTTATTGTACGTTAGTTTTTAAACATTACATTGTATACCAAAAAAAAATTAATTAGTGAGAAATTGAACCTGCTTTGAAAAATTGATGGGAAAAGGTATTTTCCCTGTCTTGAACCTAATAAAAAAGGGATGGCTTAGAAGTTATTTAGAAACAGAGTAATACTTGAAATTTCTGAAAAAATTGAGAAAAAAATAAAGCTACAGCTTTTTGTTCAAATGTAATATTTTTCAATTTAAAAAACTGAAAAACTACTTTTCTATTTTTTAAAATTTATACTATGTTTATAAAATATATTTTAGAGGTTTTTCATAGTTTTTCAATACAAGTTTTGTTTTCCAATTGAAAAAAAAAATGAACATTATAATTTTAATTTGAATGAAATAAAATTGATATTCTACAATTAGATTATTATAAATATAAAACATTAAGGTAATTATTATAAATCATGATTTTAATTTCTTATGAAAAATATTCATAATCTTGATGTATTTCTATAATTTAAAATGAATATTTTTAAAAAATTTTCATTGAAAAAAAAAA
>Ga0325405_1006368_pt1 | contig 11926 bp, 6 predicted proteins | sample PopdelMetagenome_21_FD_205663 | JGI IMG/M metagenome (GOLD analysis project Ga0325405, IMG submission 205663) | Populus deltoides microbial communities from Bellville, Georgia, United States - Xylem-Control-R2 | ecosystem: Host-associated > Plants > Phyllosphere > Stem > Wood/Secondary xylem...
TTGAAATAGAAATATCAACTAGTAAACCCTTCATACTTTTATACCCTTCATACTTTTATATTTCCCCATAAAGTACTTTTCATTGTTGATTATATTATAAAAAATAAACTGAAAAATAACTTATTAATATTTTATTTTTTAAAAATTTATTAAAATAATAAAAAACAAATATTACAAATTAAAAAGTTGAATAAGAATAAAATTAAAAAAATATATATAATTTCATAAATTATTTCAAATAAAATAAATAATAATCAAAATAATAAAAATCAAACCTAACAATAAAAAAATTAAAAGATAAAAAAAATTAAAAGATAAAGAAATTATAATAATAATAATAATAACCATTTCATAAATTATTTCAAATAAAATAAATAACAATCAAAAGAATGAGAACAAAATTTGATAGGTAAAAAATTTCAATTAAAAAATAACAAGGTAAAAACAGATAACAATTATAAAAATGAGAACCAAAGTTAATATAAAAATTAAATTCTAAGGGATGAAATTAAAAAAATATTCAAAATAAAATATATATAGTAATCAAAAATTTGAAGATCAAAATTAATATAATCAACAAATAATATAATATTTTTAAATTTTTCAAACTTCTAAAAAGTATTTTTCATTCAAAATAAAAAAAAAAATACTTTACTGAAACCAAGTCTTGATTGAAAAATATTTTTTATTTACCAATTTTTTTAATAATAAAAAAATACATGAAAGTTTGAAAAGTAACAACATCGCCTAAAACAAGTTCAAATAAGACCCACTCAAATCTAGTTAACATAAATGTCAAATAAAGCACAATCCGTGTCTGCTGTATTTAGGACCTTAATACTTGGCAACCGAACCAATTTGTTTGCGATATGCAGATTCCCGTGCCCAACAAAATGAATAATCATCAATGCATGGCTAATAGAAAGCTAGAAACTGACAAAAGGTCGTGACAATATTTCTCAATTACTATAGTCCCTCAAACTTAGATTGCAATTTAATTATATCTGCAACAAATTAAAGAAATTAGATGTATGGTAACCTCGCTCTTCAAAGAGAAAAGCCCAGAAGCATACCCCTGCCTGCAATGTCGCTCTAGCTGTGATTTTCCATGACCATCATACATGCCATGCAGCTCTACTTGATAACATGAAAAAAAAAAAAAAAAGGCAAAAGCAAAAGCATGTGATACTCGCCCTGCCTCCCGATACATATTCAGCTTCCATGGAAACAGTTAACTTGAAATGGACTTACGCATGTAGCAAACCAGCAAATAAAAGATCCATGCCTCATATCAGACTGTCCCAGAATAGATTGCAATCAAATGCATGCTCCACTGAAGAAAACAAAATACCATGTGCAGAAAAAGGAAAGTGGTTGTACCAATTAAACATCAACAGTTCAAAGAAGGGCGGAGGGAGCAAGCTGTACAAGGGATAAAACCACGCCAAGCTTGAAGGACAAATCAATGATAGCATACATTCGACGACTATCCAGCCACATTTTTATGAAAAAATTCCAATGCATTCATAAAATGAGGATTGTATGCTAAGATATTGCCAAAAAAAAAGGTAGAGTGCAAAATCTATAGGATTACTGACTTTATCTCTGCCAAAAGCAACTTTAAAACCATGTCATGCTTGAAGATGCTTGAAGGACAAACTCAATGATAGTATACATTCAAGGACTATCCAGACACATTTTAATGGAAAAATTGCAATGCATCCATAAAATAAGGATCGTATGCTAAGATATTGCCAAAAAAGGTAATAGTACAAAATCTATAGGGTTCCTGACTTATTCTCTGCCAAAACGAACTTTACAGCCTTAAGGAAGAAAATTTTTGCAAGATTTTGAACTCAGCCTTCTCTTCTCAGCACCAACAATGGTGCACCTACCAGTATACCATATTGCCGTGATAAAGAATTAAAAAGACAAGATAATGACCTCTTGTCACTGCCAGCACTTGCCCAGAGATGCAGGTCACAGCAGATCCCCAGTTATTATCTCAAGAAAAGATATCACTGTCAATACATCAATTAGTGATACAGATTATACACCAAGCTCCTCCAGTGACAAAATCAAGAGACTGCAAAAATATCATTGCAGAAAAGTAATGGTCAGCCAAACTCAGATATCAAAAACCAAAAAAAAAAAAAAAACCTCAATTACCAGTTGAGTTCACCAAAACTCCAGAGCAATATCATTTCTCTTGACTAAATAACTGGAGGCGTTGGACTAGGTCCTCTTTCAATGACTCAGGTATTTGTGGAATATAGGTTCGTTTGGCATCTGCAATCAACAACTTCCTGCATTTCAGAAGCACAAAGGGAAACCAGTTTAAAAGCCATAACCTAAAATCTCATTTAGATTGCTGTATTTAATTGGACAAAGCAAGCAACCACCAGAGAAATATAACAAGAATGGCACAAGTTTATTAAGAACCTTTCCCCTCTCCTCCCATCAAAGAACAATAGTAAAAAAATAGGTCAAACACTGACAGGAAGAAATATTTAACTTGTTATAAAAAGGCTTTCTTGCAATGTTAATGTCATATTAAAGAAAAGACCCTAAAAACATATTTTTCATTACATGGGTTGCGATTACAAGCGGCATTGTCTATGGGGAGAAATTACTAGAATCACAACTCTGAACATATATGAAACTGTACAGAAGTCAAATTAATCAAGACTTACTTTAAATCAATACCACTTGGTTTGTTTCCTGCTTCTTGAATACATGACCTCTTTCTCGCACGCATGAAATTGTATACCTTATCTGACAAACCGCATGATCCCAAAATGGAAGATGCTTCTTGGTTGAGGCTAAGACAAAATAAAGCATCAAACAAACAAACAAAAAAGTTAGTAGGAAAAGCGAACATGATTAGCGAAATAGTGAGCATACAGATAATAAGCATTCAACCACCCAAAAATATGAATATAGCAACATCTAGTTTCAACTTATAATGAAATGGCTACCAATGAAATGGTTTAAGAAGAAAAACATCAAAATACTAAGCTTTAGTATGAGGATCCAAAAGACCAACAAAAAGCTTAGTAGCAAACTTGAGTTTTTAAAATTACAGAATAACCACAACCACAAAATTTAATAAACACAAATCAAGCAAAATAAAAATTGAATGCATAATTTAGGAAATTTAGGTCATACTCCAGAAGCTAATCGGTTCAATAAATAAGACTTCAATACAGATTAAGTATAATATAACATACACTTCTTTGAATTCTTCAACTTTAGCTAGAGATTGAGCATCCTGTGAAAGCAAAATGCAGGATTCCTCCTTTAGCTTTCTCTTCAAACCTGAAATGTCAGCGTGATACTTCATACTACCATTTTGCAATTCAAGTTGATCATGTCCTCTTCCTGATGTCAACTTGCTTGTTGTATCATTACTGTCACAGATATGTGGCTTTACAGAATTAAAAGCACCATTTTGAGAATGACCATTTTCACTTGCTGCTGCAAATGTGTGGTGGGTCTCACCTTCAATAGCATCAACATTTTTATGCTTTTCAAAGCCATTACTGCTTGTCACTGTTGATACATCTTTGTCACATATCTCCACATGAACTGTCTCTTTCACATTCCCATTCATTTCCTTGTTTTGACACTTATGAGGATTAACCTTTCCATTAACAGATGAAGGAACACTTTTGGATCCAGAGTTCCCAACAAAACTGAACGTTACTGGTGGGCTAGATGGCACTCTATCAATCTTAGACATGGCTGAAATATCCTTTCTTGAAGATTGTTCAACCTGTGGTTTTGTAGGCAATGCTTTCAAAGGAACAGCAGCCTTTGAACTTTTAGATGCTTCACTGCCATTCAATTCGCATGATTTTACTCCATTGGAGGTAAAAGCAGAGTCAGCAGATACTGGCTTTTGGTTAGTGCGAGAAAAGAAAAGAATATAGGCCTTCTCTGACATGACCTCCTGCAGTGTTGAGAGTGTCACATACGAATCATTGCAGCAATACCACCGACCGATTGCATCCTGCACACAAATATATGGAAATGGTATCAATAAAAAAAAATTGAAGTAGCAGCTTTTATAACTACCATAAACCAAAATCAATAATGAAGTACATGTAAAAAAGAAAAAAGAAAATTAAAAAAGCCAGCGAACACAGACCTTGATGTATGCATAATAGTGTCCAGCTTCCAAGGAATATCCAGAGTGCACAATGATACCAAAAAGATTATACTTGGGTTGTGGATCCTGTGATGGATTAAAAAAGGAAAAAATAATTAAATAAATATAGAAATTGTCATAATAAGATACAGGGCCCACAATGGCTATAGTACAGATGAACCTTGTGCTCAATCAAACATTAAAGTTTCTCAGTTATAAATGAGGCATTGCACCAAAGAAATTACTTTAACTAACATATATGTGCTTTGATTCCCCACACAAACTTTCAATTCTTATCTATATTTGGGACCCTACATAAATGTACTGCCATATCATTTTTCTATGCACACAACAGAGAATAAGAAGCCTGAGGAAATATTAATACTGATGAATTACAGAGGAAAAAAGGGAAGAACACAATGTGAAATATTTATAAACTATGGATTACATGTGTTCCAATCAGGTAGCTTTTTTCATTTCATAGGCTTTATTTGTTCCTTTTCTTGTTTGTTGGGAGGTGAAAGAAGGCATTAAACAGAAATCTCTCTATTGTCCATTTGTCACCAATAACTGACCCTTGTAAACGTAAAGAAAGATCACAGATAAGATACTTGAACACCAATCAATTGATTACAAATGAGAATGCACACATGAAAAAACAACGAATTTCCTTATCTGATCAGAAATAATCTGTCAATTTTGTTTCTATTGGAAAGGCACATTCACTTTTATTGGAAAAGCAATTGTCTTTATGCAGCATGAAATTCTGATCTATTAATTACATCAAAAGGGTATAAAGCCCTCATTCTTTTTCAATTGCCAAGAGAAGAGGTTGTAAAGAGAACTAAATGGTGATAGGGGTGGAGTGTGAAGGCATGGGAGTACAATCTTTCTTCATAGGCAGGAATTCTATGAAGCATTGGCAAACTAGTTTACCAGAAGATCCCCTTGTTGGAATGGACTGTTATTCTCTATTGTTTCTGCAATTGATGATATTGAAAGACAGTGGAGATTGCACAATCATTTGTGCTGGACACTCCCCAAGTTGGTTTTAGCAGTCTCATATATCAGTTTCAATCAATTTAGGGATCAATTTAAGAGGGAAATGGAAAATCAAAAGTTGGGTAATAATACTGTCACATTTATTTATCTATGTCATGCTATGATCCCATGTCAAGCAGCATAAATTGCAAGATCATGCTAAATGGAGTTGAAGATGACATACAGTATCATGACGGTGTTAGGACTAGGTGGTTGCAATTGTAGAATAATACACAGCACAGCAGGAATCATTTCTTTTCCATCTTGTTTCTACAATTAAAAAGGAAGGCTAAAAATAACATTCTTATAAAAGTCAATGGGATGGAAATGGTGCAAATTGAGCAACAGGTTGGTTTTCACTTGCTTTAAGATTTCAAGAAGAGAGTTAAAAAAAATAACCATGCATTGAAGCACCCTTCAACTAGCTTTTGAAAATGGTGCTCATTAATCTTATCCATAAAAAAAAAATGGTGCTCGCTAAATGCTAGGGGCTTATGTTCCATTCTCATTATATACACATCCAATCTGAACTGCACTGTTTTAAGGCAGAGTCTAGCTTAAAGACATCTAAGACTTCAATTCTGCAGATTAAAGGAAATCTAGCACTTGCAATCACTGCAACTGCCTTCTGTTTTGGGCAAATACCACTCTACCAACTACCACCTGATTCTGAAGTCTAAAACCTTATATTAAATTTTGAATCTAGTAAATTCAAGGAGATATAAGAAATATGAATGTTATATATTCTACAGTTTATACTCATCATCAAGAAATTGCAAGTCTTCTAGTTTATTTGATTTTAATTTCAAACTAGGTGCATGTGTTTTGTTGGAGAAATGCATGTTATTCACATAAAAAAATCGAGAAGTGCATTTATAACGAACTAAATACTGGCAGTAGAAGAACCTAAGTCCAACCACATAGATCTACATGACCGACCGATTGAACTCATCAAATTATTCAAACCTGGCTTGTCTTGCTCATGAAGCTTGAAAGAACCAAAACTTCTTCAAATGCAATGGCCTTATCAATCTTCCCACCGAATATGCCCTCAAATCTCTGCTAAAACCAAAATCCAACAATAACTCTCATCACTCAAAAGCAGCATCACAACCAACTTCAAACACCTACAACCTAAATAACAACAGCAAGAACACAATCATGAAAAGTTAAAACCCACCTTCAATTGGATAACAAGAACACTGGGCGCTTGAAGTACTGACATTTGCTTCCTAGCTGCCACTAGTTTCTTGCAACTAAACAAGCATAAATTTCTCATTCATAAATATCAAACACAAAAACAAAAAATAAATACACACACAAATTCAAACTACTTACTTTTCGCATTTGTACTTGTTATTCCCATCCAAAACCTCAGGCTGAAAAAACTTTTGCATCGCATCTCTTACCGAATTACTATTTAAAACATCTAAACTAATATCCATAATCTCATCAACTTTATTCGACTCGCAATTGCAACACAAGCACTTCACTTGACTTTGCAATGCACCTCCAAATATCTTCTTAACCACACTCCCATCACCACCGTTCTCAATCCCTTTCCAACTCAGTTTCTTCAAACGCAAACACGTATTATGGCACGCATCAATCACATATCGCAAAAATTCGTGCGCATCTTCCTGTCGTCCACAGCGAAAATGCTCAGCAAAAATCTTCAAACAGCTTCGAATCTTCGAGGGCACATCGTGCGCGAGATCCGAACTGAGTGAACGGACTATCTGTTTTTCAAGAATACAAAACGGACAGTCTCTCTTCCTATCTCCGCTAGCAAGGGAATTACCTTGAAAAAATCTTTAAGATATTAGCCAAAAAAAATTAAAAAAAAAGAGCAGAAATTGAAAGATAGAAATGCTTACAGAGAGAGGAGTGTTGGAGACGTAGGCAGAAATTAGCGAGAGGAGGAGTGTAAGTGAGGCACTGAAGGACGCTATTGAGATAACAGGAGTTGCCGAGATTCTTTAACCCTAGAGGACCGTTTTTGCGTTGTTGACTCAGCAAATTCGGTTGCCAACTCATTTGCAATTTTTGCAGCTGAAACCCGCCCATTCATTAATAGCAAAACGAAATCTATGGTGATGTTTCTTCTTCTTCTTCATTAGAAACGACGCTGTTTCCTGTCGTCAACCACCGCAAGAGCCGCCGAGAGAAGGCGAATCGCATCGAATCGAATGGAATCGAATCTTTGTGGGTTGAATGGGTATTGGTTTTGGGAAAGAAAGAATAAGGGATTAATTATTAATTGTGAAAGGTAGGAATTAAAAATGGAAGCATTTTTTTAAAGGGAGGAAGCTGCAGCAGCAGCAGAGGCAGCATCACAAGAAGATCACCAATCCCGAAAAATGCTTCTTTCTTTTATTTTTATCTCTCTCTCTCTCTCTCTCTCTCTCTCTGTGGTTGTCGAGGGTAACCCCTCTCTCTTTTGATATTTTGGGTCTACTCTCTTATAATTATTCTCTTGTAATTTTATTGTTTTTTCAATAAAATCTTTTATTTTTAATAACAAAATCTGATATAAATTTTTTACCGTTTAATTAGTAATTACATCGATAATCTCCAAAATTATGAAATTGTATGGGTATAAATTTTTTCATTTGAGTATCTCAATTTTTTAAAATCATTCAATCATTTTATACAGTATTTTTATTTAAAAATATATTAAAATAAAAAAAATTATTTTTAATATGGACAAATTAAAACTATTCAAAACATAAAAAATTTAAAAATTAAATAAATTTCAACAAAAAAATCTATTTAAATTGTACTTCCAAACCGGAGCTAAATAGCTGATGGGGGCATAAGTAAACATGTGTAGTCAATGCTTTTCTAAACAATCAAGAGATTGTGTGCTTATGACCTATGGTGGTTATGAATTATTTTTATTTTTTTATATTGAAATTTGCGAGCATGGGAGAGTCATAAATTAATGTTTTTCAAGGAAAAGAGACCGCAACCGAGAGTCTTTGTTTCTGTTTTAGGAGCTTGGGAGAAGTCAATTTGAATTTTCAGTCGGGGTCATTTCCCTTGGATTAGTAAATTTAGATTGAGCACTCGCATGCTGGTCGGTCCAAATGGTCCCCCACCCCCCTAAAATGGGTCCAAGTTCTCCTATTTTATATCAAGGAAATAAATAACGTGCAGAGAATTTATTTTAACCCAGACCCTAATCTATTTTATTGCTATTTTTCCTATCCTTAAATAACTAGTTTTTTTAGAAAGTACTTTTCATTTAAAAATATATCAAATAATTTTTTTTACATTAAAATCATAAAAAAAAATTAAGAAAATATTAATTTAATATATTAAAAAATTACTTTTAAAAAACATATAAAAGCAAAACCAATGGCACTCCAGAATAGACTTGACCGAAAGGTCAAGAAAGGTATGGCGAAGCATTCTTATCTTAATGAAAATTTTGACATTTTTCTTAGAGGTTAAGTATTACTGTCGTCGGTCAGCAGACGCGAGAATACGACAATGTGAAAAGGTTAACTGCAGGCATGGCACATCGGCATCCACTATCCAAATTTAAAACTATACACGTTATACATTTGTGAATTTCATGTGTACCCGGGCATTGATACTGTTATTTTCTAGAAGAAGAAGGGAAAAGAACGTAGGGACGAGGGATCCCACAATTGCTTCACCTCCTCCTTTTCTCTCCTTACAAGTGACAGAAAAAAAGGAACAATGGACAGCAGTCTACAACAAAAATACCTCAAACAGTGAAACGTTTCCGCAAATGTTTCTTTTCATAGTGATGCATTTGTGGGTTTTGCATCTTTACACATCATTGCCTCCACTAGATTCAGCTCCATACTGGCACAAAAAGAAACACCAAAGTAGGAGCAGCTGAGCCAATGCACAGGATGACGAATTTCAATACAAAGTCCACTATTAACATGCAAGGCAGTTTCTTGATGAAAAATAAAAATTGCAGGCAGAGAATTGACAAACAAAAAATACAGTAAAAATACAAGATACAAGCACCTGATCTCACAGAAGCAACAAAAGATTGCTTTATGTGTAATTGCATACCTCAAAAATGTCTTCACACACTACTCTATGGTATATTTAACTGTTGGAAGTTGATGGTTCCGTCAAAGGTATGGATTCAGGATGTTTCGATTCATCAGAACTGCCTTTAGAAGCTTCCTTCTTCAATTTGTGATTATTATATGCTGCTACACCAGCAATAGCTGCAGCAGGTTCAAAAAAATCACCGTTTAGCATAACTTGTGCAAAATGTCACTTGTAAATTGTTGGATTTCTCTACACTTCACAAGTCTAGGCCTTCCAAGCACAAATCTGAAGGGTCTGTTCTTGGAAATGGAATTTCATGAAAAACATTCTTATTTTTTAACTAAACGGGCGTTTATAACTAGACTTCTTAATGGAGACACTCACCAATAGCATAGCCAAACAGGTTTATAATTGTTAGCTTCGTATCTGCAAATAGAAGGGCAGACAGCAAGACAACCACCCAATCCTTGACGACTCCAGCCACACGAATGGTCAGAGCACTCGTATGTGAGATCACAAGGAAAACTGATAGATTGAGAGCGAAGGTGCAGAGAGAGTTGAGCATTAACACTAGTGGTTGAAGGTTCCATGTCCCATGTGCTTCCATCCTTGATTTCTCCAGAAATATCCAAGGAATAAACAGGAAAACAGAACTGCATAAAAGAACCAAAAATCGCATTCAAACGATAATAATTTTCCCGTTCATGGAACTAGTAAGGAACACTTCCATAAGAATGAAGTTTTACTAGTTAAAGATTAAAATAATACTTGCCTGCAGGGACTGACATAGTACATGACAGATATAGGGTTTAATTTCAGACCCTTCCTCTTCACCAGAATCTCCATAAAAATAAGTCTCAAGGCCTCTCCAACAACTCCACCCATCTGGTACACAACTCCAATCCAGTTGATATTTATTTCTCCATAAGAAGCCACTAGAACACCAAAGCTTATCACTGACATTATGAAAAGCATTCTGCAGCTCATTATTTCAAGTCCAGCTGCTACACCAAGAACGAAAACAGCTACTGGCACTGCAAATCTCATTGAAGAAATCAAACATCACAAAGCATCCACAAGGACAAATCCCAAAGTACTTAGTAATAACCGGCCAACTCTAGCCACCGAACAGAGATGCAGTCACAGATGCTCAGGATCATAATTAATATCCAGAATAGATCCAGGTGATTATTCAAACTCATAACGACAATTTATCAAGATGTAAGAGGGAAAATGATAAATATAACGAACAACAAAGACATGAATCACCCACATTAACAAAAGAGGCAAAACATTTAGCGTAATCACAACCAGAGCATTGTGTGTTCATGAAGTTCTGTTCCTCTAAATTCGTTGAATGTAGCATTGATCATGTAAAAACCATGTTTATTTTTTGCACTGTAAACCTAGTAAAAGAGGGACGAAAATGAAGACAGTAAACACTTACTGATAGCCTTCAACATTTGTGCAAAAGCCACAGATATATAGAGGTATGCTGTGTTTCCCAGCCACAGAGTCATTGCAAACGTTGCACCAATTGGAATAACTGAAGTTGTATATCTTGGCACACAAACATCAGTTAGATATAGGACAAAGCACAATCATATGTAATGAAATTGTCAAGGATGTTCATCAATGAACAGTTACGGAGAAGTTTTAATTTTTGTACTTACATTTCCAGTGTCATTCCTTCCTCGACCCTCATAACCTGTAACGAGTTACAAATCAAGATTAAGAGTTGCTTAAGGGAAATTATCATAATCAGAGAGCCCGATCAATCAATCAATCAATACCTTGAAAACCTTGGTTAGTACAAAACACAAAACAGAGGAGAAAACCATGTGAAGCAGAGTCAGTCCAAGAGGATAAGGAAAGTTTATTTCCTTAGATGACAAAACCCACTGCAATTAAACAAAACCTTACATTAGGCACACAAAGGATCAATTTATTAAATATTACCCATGTGAGCTACTTGTGTAAAACAAAATCATGAAAAAAGTTCATAAGATGAAATATAATAACATTAAATTCACTCTATAAACTCTATAAATATAAATATATAAAGGAACATTCAACTGCAAATGCCAACAACGATAGGCTTTAATGCAGTCTTGCCCAAAAACTCAACAGAGCACTGACGCTTAATCAATCAATCAGTTAATGAAGAAATGAAAAGGAAAAGGAAAGGAAACAGCGTGAGAGAATAAGGGAGTTGACCTTGTTAAAGAAGATCTGGCCACTGGAGAGAGCAATGTAAAGGAGAATATAAGCATACGTTACTGTTCCTTCTTTCAGGAAACTTCGACTCCGATCCGCCATTGCCGCACACTTGCGAGATTCTGTTACTTGGTTTTCTCACTTGAGTTTTGCTTGAGCGACTGGACCTGGAGAGAAGTAGAGTTGAGTAGAGGAGAGGAGAGTAGAGTTGTGAAGAAGCTATGCTTTGCTTTCCTTGCTCTCTAGTCTCGCCCCTTTTCTCGGCAGGAAATTAAAAAATCGTTTGAGACGGATTGGGATTGGGTCTTTCAGTTACAAAACTTTAAAGATCTGGATATGGGCCAGCAGCTGTCCAAGTTCAGTGTTAAATTAACATACGCTGGGCTATCCTTAACTAAATTTATGTTTGTTTAGTGAAATTTATTTTTTAAAAAATTATTTTTAAAATTTATTTATATTTATTTTTTATTAAAAAAA
>Ga0325405_1006371_pt1 | contig 11924 bp, 7 predicted proteins | sample PopdelMetagenome_21_FD_205663 | JGI IMG/M metagenome (GOLD analysis project Ga0325405, IMG submission 205663) | Populus deltoides microbial communities from Bellville, Georgia, United States - Xylem-Control-R2 | ecosystem: Host-associated > Plants > Phyllosphere > Stem > Wood/Secondary xylem...
CAAAAAGCATATTGGACCCCCTTTTTCTGATTCAATGAACCACATTCCAAGATTTGACCTTTAATCATTGTTAATATTGGGGCAACAAATTGCCTTGAGGCACTTTACCTCCAGAAATTATTTAGACATATGATATTTGACAGTGTTTGTTTCTGTGGTTAGATTGTGTTTTTTTTTTTTTTAATAATTTATTTTAAATTAAATTTTATAATATTTTTAAATTGTTTTAATATATGGATGATAAAAATAAATTTTAAAATTAAAAAATTATTTTTATATATTTTTAAATAAAAAATATTTTAAAAAACAAATACGGTAACAATACTAAATGTTACTGTTGTTTATTAGAGTGTGTTTGGCAGTGTGGTTGCGATTGCTTTTTAAATAGCTTTTCGTGTCAAAATACATGTCAATGATTTTTTTATTTTTTAAAAATTATTTTTGACATCAGCACATCAAAATGATTTGAAAACACTAAAAACATATTAATTTGAAATTAATAAAAAAATAAAATAAAATTTAAATTTTATCAAAAATATTTTGAAATACAAAAACAAACAAGCCTTAAGTACATGTTTATTTTTTGGGCTCTTTACGTGTGTTATAGATATCTAAAGATTAAAATAATTCAAATCACATGGTGAAGAATTAATTTTTTTCTCTTTCTTTTAAAAGAATGAATTTAATCATTTCTAGGTAAACAAGTTCAATGTAGTGCAAATTAAAGAACATGAAAATGATTTCGAATTCTATTATTAATTGATTTGCTATAATTGATGATTGTGTTCGCATTGTTGACATAATGAGAGAAATCTTGCAATAATAAAGTAAAGTCCATGCAATAAGCAATTATTAATATAAAGAAATAACATATTCTGATTTATTTATCTAGTCTAGTTACAATAAATAAATTCTCAATTTTATCCATTGTCTTAACAATATCAAACTATGTTCAACTGATCAATTTAGTAATTTTTTGATTTAAAACCTAACTCAAGCTGTGTTTTATTTTAAATTAACTAGAGATTAATCTACTCAAACTCAAGTGATTTATCAGGTTAATCAGCGATGCAATTAAAAGTCGGGTAAGATTTAGTAAAAGCAATTTATTTTTTTATCTGAAATGACATCATTTCAGGTTTTCTCAACAAAAAAAAAGCTCAAAAACAATATTTTTTGTTTGGAAGAAAAATACTCTAATAAACCCAAGACAATCTATTAACCCACGAGTTGACTCGCCCAACTTCTCATCTAGGCCTCGGGTCAAGTCACGGAGCAGGCCGGGTTTATAACCATGGCTAAAGCACAATTTGCTAGTAATCTTCCACGAATAGACACCAAAACAAAAAACATTCATTGGCAACACAATCATGGCAGTGAAGCCCATGCATATGCCATGCCCTTGCATGTCCGAATGGTGCCCCCAGCATGCCTTTTTTTTTTTTTTTTAATTGTCTCTTCTTCGAAAGATCATCGAAGCTTTACTTTTCCAAAAAAGATATGCTTTGCCTGATGTGGCGTTTTGTTGACGAGACATTTCAAAGCATGGCAGCCCCTAATCCTCATGTGGTATGACTATTTGAAGCAAGAAGAATCCAAAATTAACACATTATTTTCTTCCGATTTTATTTTTATTTATTTTTGGTTTCGTGGATTGCTATATTCACGTTGGATACCATAGCAAGCTAGCAGCCGCTGTCTGCTTCGTTGCTCATAAACTACGAGCTGATTTTTCCGAGGGATTAAAAAAAAAAAAAAAAAACAGAGGAGTCGAAAATGGGAAATGATTGATCTTAAGGATTGAAAAACAGGATGTTTGAGATTGTAATATCAAACTTTCTTGAAAATAAATTCAAATAATATGTTTTATTATTATTTTTAAAAAGTTATTTTGATATTAGTATATTAAAATATTTTAAAAAAAATTAATTAAAAAAACTCATATTCGTTCAGAAATTCTCTGTGATCCTGATGTAGCTTTGCTTTCTACACCACTGGGTGAAGAAAAAACATTCTTTATGTAATTGCAAGGAGTAATCACGGGTATAATTTAATTGTTTAGGTTTTAAATTTATTTTTTAATAGTCATGAGTTTAGTTATTTCAGGGCTATTGGAAGCTTATATAATTGTTAATTTTAAGGCTTGTAGAATTAGTCGAGTCACATGCAAGCTGACCCGGACACCTATATTAATAATAAAAAAAACATTATAATGCTAAAATAGAAATGAATGTTCATTTGGGCAACCCCGCCTAGTGGAAACATAGCAGAGAAGTTTCGGCCGTTGAAAGTGAGGAACAGGCCTTTCCTCTGGGCTTGATGCCTGTCCTCGATGACTTATTGGACCCGTTGCTTAAGATAAGGGCCCAAGGGGCGGAACTCCTACTTTCATCTTGCCGCTACTAATTTGATTCCAAGTTTTATATTAAAAAATGAAATATTTATTTATTTTTTAAACAAAATATGTGGTAATACTTTAAAATATAATATCATAATTATTTTTACATGTTATTTTTAAAATCTATAATTTTTTATATTTTTAAAAGTCACGAGCACAATTACCACAATTGATTATATTTTTAAAAATCATAACCATTAAAAATCGTATATTTTCCGAACAGATCCTAAATCTAAATAACAATTTCTCCACTTCTATGTAAATTCAAAACGCTACCAACCACATCTATTTTACTAAAGTTGGCCAACATCGGTAGTTTATTATTTTATAATTTATGATCACATAATCATGTAACTCCGAATTCAAAAATAAAAGGCCATGGTAAAGAATAGTAAATGCAAGATATTTGCTAAATCTACTTCAATAAGCAGAAAAGGCAAGAGCAAGAAAAACAGAAGGAGGAAGTTTACTACTACTACCATTTCAAAAATCCTATCGATGAAAATCATAACTTCACATGCACAATCCTGCCAAATGTAACTAGCCATAACTTCTAACTTGACCGAGGAAAAGGACCTCAGATCGAATATTCCGGGACTTGTTAAGATGACTCCTTCAAAATTCTGGAATGCGGTTGAAATTATATTTTTTTAAAATTTAATTGTTTTATTAAAAATTATTATTATTTATATATATTTTTAAATCGTTTTAATATAGTAATATTAAAAATTATTTTTTATAAAAAAAATTTTATTTTAATATATTTTTAAATAAAAAATATTTTAAATCACAATCGTTAATATAATTCCAACACGCTCTATTACAATGAGCAACTCACAAACGCAATTGTAAGGACTTTCTAATTCAATCATGTCGAATTATCAAGTTATGACCAATGTAAGGATATACTTTAAAAACCAAAAAACTAACACTAGTCTACTTGTTAGTGAAGTGGTATGCTGCTTTTGATAGTTGATTTCAAGAGTGTTTAGAAGTGTAATAACAATTATTTTTTAAAATATTTTTTGCTCGAAAATATATTAAAATAATTTTTTAAAAAATTATTTTGACATCAGTATATCAAAACAATTTAAAAACACCTAAAAATTAATTTGAAGTGAAGAAAAAATTTTAAAAAATACATTAAAAAAGATACACTTTTAAAAATAAAAATTAAATAGACTCTTCGTCCAGGTTTTTGGTGGAATAACTAGTTTTAAAAAACAAAACAAATTAGAACCAATTTCATCTTTTCTCGGTCTGATTTGGATTTCTTGATGAATACCGAAGGCACTTGTTTTATTTCAGATAAGAACTAGAACAGAGTTAGAATATTATGTCCTAAATACACTTGAGTTCTTAATTCGATGACTGATGATTGATGTTCTAACCTCTCCTTCCATTATTTATTTTTGTATTAAAATCTCTTTGTTTCTCAATATTTTTATATTTTTCCTTTGTTGAACTAGTTTAAGTTAATTTCATTTTGAAATTTATTTTTAGATACATGTTATTTTGTTTGAATTGCACTGTTTATTGTTAATTTAGCTTTTACATTTAAGTTGAAATTTACGAATCCTGAAATATTATTTTAAAAAATTATTATTTGCATTATATATAATATCTTGGGATGGAATGTCAAAATAAATCAAAATACATCGTAAACATAATAATAATAATAAAAAAAAACAAATCAAAACAAAACAATATTAACAAGTATAAAGCTGCTAATTGAACATTGAATTAAAGTGTCGATAAAAATAAAACAATGAACTTCAACCTCTTATTTAGGAAAACTTGGATCCTAGCATGTTTTTCTTATTATATTTATATTTTTGCCATGTACTTCTAATTAATTTTAACTAGCAATATGCTTTAAAAGTCTTTTTCCTTGTTGCAAGACACTAATTACAACTTTTATTTATTAAACACAGTTTGGAAACGTGATGGAAACTGTTGTATAAAAATTTAATTTTTTTATTAAAAATTAATTTTTTTATATGTTTTGGATCGTTTTGATATGCTGATCTTAAAAATAATTTTTTAAAAATAAAAAACATTATTTTGATGTATTTCAACATGAAAAACACTTTAAAAAACAACCACAAGCACACTCAAGCACACTCCCAAATAAATACTAAGATTCCCCATGCATAACGAAATATAACTCACAAATTCAAAATTGGAAAGTTTTCAATCACAGCTAATAATAGAGTATGACAATTAACAAAAGCTAATTGTGCTTGGGAAACACTATTTGTATAGATTTATGAGTATTTTTTTATTGGAATAGTGTAACAATGAATTTGCTATTTTTAATCAAAAATTCAAATTAAATCATTAGATGACACATTATTATTAGTCAAGGCCAGGCCAGGCCAGGCCTTGAATGATTGTGATTGTTATACTAACACAAATCCCTGTAAGCCCCTTGAGACCCGCCTTTGTAAGAAGAAGAAAAGGAGAGAAATGGCATGAATTCAAGCTTCCGCATAATCTAGCAAATGAAACTCTATCATAAATAATCTGAAGATCTTTCAAATCTTTGTGAGATGAAGACTAACATCATAAGTTTCAAGCTATCATGGTGTCTTTATTTACACATGACTGAAGTAAGCTACAAACCTACGAGTACTTCTGCAATACAAGTTTAATTTCAAAGCCAACTGACTTCTAATTTTCAATCAAGTATAAACCCTTCCATAGTTAGAACTCGGGTCAGTCTAGCAATCAGAACAAGATGACTTCAATTTACTCTTTCACGATCACACTAGGATCCTCTTCGACAATAAAGCACACTAACATTAGAGGAGTCAACATGACCAAGGAAAAGAGATTTAACATTGGCAGAAACTGAAAGACATTCCTCAGCTCCTGGATCCATCTGTTGACGATTGTTCAAATGGACTAGAGCAAAAATCCACTCTTCCAATCACCGAGAATCCCTCCAATTTTCTATCATGCTGCGTTCACACAAAAAATGACACTGAAGTATTAACAGTTTATAGACTTGACATTGACACTGAAAGTTTCTTGATCGCAGCTCTAAAATGAAATGGCATAGTATACTAACCTTCATTCAGCAATGAAATTTGGAGTAGAAGCCGAACCCATGCCATTTCTTCCCCTTGGCTGCATGGAACCACAAGCCTACCAAAAGCCCTATAAATATGAGACCAATGACCCGAGTTGCTCCTAGTACTTTGCAAATCCAGCACCTTGAGCCTTCCCCAAAACTGATTCTATGCCATCGAGAAACAAACCAAATCTTTTTGCCACAGCAAATCCTGCATGCATGCCATCAACTGCAGCACTTACAATCCCACCAGCATAACCTGCTCCTTCACCAACTGGGTAGAGCCCTTTCAAGGACATACTTTCGTAAGTGTCACTGCTACGAGGAATCTGAATAGGAGAGCTGGTTCTTGTCTAGAAGAACAAATGATTCAATAGCAAGTGTGAAAAATAGATCAACGCTTAAGAAGCAAGTTTGAGAAAATATGCAGTGCAGAAGATAGCAAATGTGAATCCATTAAAAAAAAATGCATGTTGGATGTGTTGCAAATCTTGTGTTGCCACGTGTTTGGAAAAGATAAACAGAGCTACCTCTACTCCATGGAGAAGAGCCTCATTGGAGATAAATCCTGGTAACTGAATATTCACGAGATTTGCAAAGATAAGTTATTTTTTAATTGAGAGAATATTCAAGAGATTTGCAAAGAAATGTAGCTAAAGGTGAAAATGCTAAAACCTCTTTGTCAAATGCGGAGACTGAATGCCGCAAAGCATCTGTGATGTGCATTGGAAATAACTCATGGAGCTTTGCTGCTTTCACCCCCAACCGATAGCTTGATGGGGGCAAAGATGTTACTGGCAAAACAAGGCAAGTCAACTAAGGGAGATTCAGAAGTAAAAGATCCCTGGAAAAGAAATTTACATTCTACCTGATAGCTTGCCGTCTAGAAAATCAGTTGCTGTCTGCACAGGCACTACAAAGTCTCCTCCTCCCATTACAGCCGCTCTTCGCTCAAACTCCCTCTAAATGATGGGGAAATTATTTCAGGAAAAAAGAAGCAAGGACCCAAAATATGGACTTCCAAGACAGGACAAAGATTTGAATCAATCTGGTGGAAATTAGAAAGGACTAGACCAGCCAGTGTGTGGGGTATAGTAATTTGAAACCTCTTTTATGGAAAATATGAAATTTGTGACAAGAATATTACTAGAGGCAAACAAAAATATTTATTGTAAAATGAAATTCTCTTAAATTCTTATGGATCTTTGTTTTCTATACAACTTTGGCGCAAAGCTAAACTTTATAATGCAGTGGGTAAGTGATTAATATTAAGGTACAAATAACGTAAACAAGAGCAGAAAGCCTACCTGGAAGTCAATCCCTGCAAGAGGCCCATGAAAATTCAGGGAATTAAAGTCCTGTGTCGAAACAGTGACAACAAGTGCAGCATTTGCCCACTTAGAAGCGCGACGAGAAAATGACATCCCATTGATGCATATCTCAGATGGATCTGTACTAGTCAGGACAACCTGTGGTCACCAATTTAAGCACCCACATAAGTGGATACATTCAAGGTTTTATTTATGTACAATTTACCCCTCATCCCATCTTTCCCAAGTCCTAGGTTCTAACTCGTCCCTCACCGGTTCTGATTTTTTCTGGTGCAATAGAACATTTAAACTGCATTACAAAGTAGTACCAGTGACACCCACAAGTGATTGCAACAAGTTCAGTTTATAATCCCGAAGTACATAATTACTTGCAAAAATTCAAAATTTTCATGTTAAACTGAATTTATCAAGTATTCAGTCAAGGACTAAGCATGCATTTACAGATGCAACAAAAGTAACAAACGAAGTGACCAAAAGGCAGTGTTCAAAAGAATAACTACATTCAAATCTATATTCTTTGCAGAAAATATCCAGACAAACAAGTATACCTGTCCACCAGGACACATGCAGAAAGAATAGCAACTACGACTTGTAGGCCCTGAACTTGAGGGTGTCTTCCCATCCTCTCTACTAACATAACTAGCAACCTTGTAATCTGCCACTGGTATTTTCCCCCGTCCTCTATGAACTTCAGTGCCCAGACTAGAATACTGCAAATTTGTATAAATTGAGTTGCAAGAACAGAACAGCAAGAATGCTATTGGATGAATCATGTTTTAGAACAGAAGTGAAATATCATGATGAGTCAAGCCAATTATCAATTCATCTACATGATAGAATAGGAAAAGAGATACATAACCAACCTGTACACTGTTTATTAGCTCTTGGGGGTGTTCGATCCGCAAACCAACCTGTTCAACCAAGTAACTTACTATGACAATGGCAGGAAAGTCTCAAGATGCCAAGTTAAAAATAAGAATCGAGCAGAACATCAATAACCACAGCATGGATGTCACATAATAAAGACAAAAGAATTAAAGATATTCGTGCTGAGCTGTAACAGACAAGAAATAAAATGAATTTTTAACCCTAGGTTTTTTTTTTGTGCAATTTTGCTGAAAGTCGATTTAAGTGACCTATTTCAGATCAGAAATGGCACAATAGAAGCACCACCAAAAATCACTTCACAAAATTTATAAGAAAATTCGATGCTGATTACACTGTCTATACCAAAACAAATCATGCACTTCTACCCTGAATTGACCATTAATGAAGCTCTCATAAAGTAACAAAGGAAGTCAATTTGATTTTGGCTCTTATTATGGTCAACTGATGACCAAACATGCCTAGTCCAGTGGCCAAACAGAAGCTTACTTCCTTGATATACACCATGAATAAATGGTGTGTTCTGTTTAAAGTAATTTGGTGGACCAAAGTAGCGAATGGATGGCCACTCATTGTCAAGTTCTTTTATTACACGATAGATAAAGGAGAAAAGGATTCTGAACTCACAGCAAAATCTTTTGGCATCAAATCAATATCATGGGAAAGAAGCATGTGATATATATCACGAGCAGAATGGCCCACAGCTAGAATGACAGCATCAAATCCCAACTTTTGGCTATCCAGCTTCTGTTTGTCCTTTGAATCGGAAACTTTGACACCCACAACATGACCATCCTCTATTATCAGATCATCTACCCTTGTCCCAAACTTGATTGAAACCTAAGGCAGTATAGTTTTCTGGATGTTAACAGAGTGGAAAACTGTAGCAAGGAAACACAATCAACAACTTGTTTCAGATAGGCAAATGCTGAATCAGCAACTTACACCCTGGTCCTGTAGATTTTGGCGAAAGTTGCGGAGCAATGGAACCAGCCTATCAGTTCCCAAATGAGGCTTTCCATCAATCAAGATGTTTTCCGGGGCTCCAAAGTGAACCAGAGTTTTCATAACCTGAGATTTACATAAATATTAGATACCTCATACAATTGCTGAAACTAAAAGTAGAACTTGTTTATAAATTTTGTTTAGCAGGATTCTACAAATAAAAGTAAGAATGAAAAGAAGAAATGCAAAAATAAATAGGCAATATGGGGAAAGACATGAACATTTTTTTCCTAGCAGTTCTGCAAGTAGTTTAACCTATTAATTTGAATAATAATGATCTTGTAACTGGAAAACCCACATCTTCATGATGACAGCTAATTCTGCAACTACCCGGTTAATAATCAAAGAACTTTATTCATACTAAAATGCAGCTCTCAAAAGGAAATTATATCAAGTTATAAACATGCATGAATAAATTGGACCTGTAATTGTATCTTCCAATAAAACCGTATGTAAGCTTCTTATTAAAAAAAAAGCACAGGCAAGCATTTGTGAGACAACCAACCAGGAAATCACGGATATAGTAGAAGAGCTAATATCTGTAAAAGATAGTACGTATGGTGCAAAAGCAAAGCATAGGAGATTAGATCAGAAATATGAGGAATGGTTCTCACCGCCAAAACACTGTCACTGTTCCTTCCAATTCTAGTTACTAGCTTTCCATCACTCCAAGTACCTGCACCACCCTGCCATACATAAGTCCTTTATATGACTTGGTATCAGACAAGGAAAGAATGCTCACCAAATATAAGTAGGTGATGGAAAAATAACAAATAAACAGACTATGCCAAATCAATGAAACAAAATGAGAGCCTGAATGGGATAAAATTATCAAACAAATATAAAGAAACCCATATCCTCATTGTTGCAATTCATATTCCAGCTTTTCAGCCATTCATGGGCATGTTAACCCAAGCTATGCTTCATAAGCATTTCAAAGCAGAAAATATGTCAGTCCTCAGAAGCAGGCATGGGTAATTATATTAGAGCTTCTGCTAATTACAAAATAACTTTTGAACCAATTTCTGGGAAATATAGCAGCATATTTGGAACAGAGTCACTAAGCGCCATGATGGAGCTTTAGGAATTGAGTCACATTTGCATCAGAGAAGCTTGGCTTTTCTTTGAAGCATTACAGTGCAAGAATTCACCCATCCATATACAGAGAACAAATAATCCGTTTATCACTTATCTTGCCATTCCAATTCATTCAATGTAACTTTAATGGGAAGGTTCGAGTCATTTAAATGGATACTGGAATCAAACTTGAAAAGAAATGTAATAAATAGACAAATGAACTTGACAAACAAATACTTCAAAATAAACAAAATGAAGACCATGTACTTCACAGAATAAACACACGCACAAAGAAAAAATTAAGTTCTAGTTAAAAGTTTCTAGGTGTTGGAATGGCAATGGGCAAAATCATTACGACACTTTTAAGAAGCCAAGAATCAACAAGATAGTTTTGTTCTAGGAAACATGATCAGAAAGACTCAATCAAAACAATATTAATTCGCATACAAGATACTAAAACAACCTTCAACAAGAGTACTAAGTGAAGCGAGATATAACCTCCCCAAAGCAAAAATTGCTCTCCAATTCCAAAATCCGCCGAACCATCAAAGCACCAATATCACGTCCCCTTTGTTCAACTGGCTGGCCTCTTTCTATCAAAGTAACATCTGCACCAAGCTCTGCAAGAACCAAAGAAGCAAACAACCCAGATGGCCCGCTACCCACAACTGCAATTTTCGGTTTTCTACTCCCCGTGTACTTATATGCACCCGCATTGGAAGAATAACCATTAACACCACCTTCTTTCAGCAACCTTTCTCCCTCAACCTTCTTACAATCTTGTATTACACTAATTATATCACCCGAGACTCTTTCTCGAGGCATATGTTCTATAAGCCCAACTCTAGGCTCTAAGTCCGAAATGAAATCCCTAGTACGAGGTTCTAGATTTATAAGTTCACTCACATCCATATCCACTGTATACACAAATTTTGCCTCCTTTAACATCTGAAAAAAGTAAAAAACATTACTAAAACAAATTAGATAGAAACAAAAATAAAACTTTTTTTTATAACCAACTGTTTACCAATGAAGCATGAAATTAAAAAAATAGAGATTGAGGATAATTTCAATCAATTTAATAGATAGCAAGCAAAAACAGCAAACCCCTATTAATTAAACTGACCTTTCTCGCATCAAACGATTTCCTAATAACCGAAAATGCTTCTGGGGGCAACATTGAAGCAACCTGATGCAGTTTTAAGTGATTAAAACTGGTAAAAAGAATGTCAAATTTCGTTTTCAAAGAAGCGCTGATAAGAGTATTACCGGGAACTTGATAGCTTTGGCAATTTCTTGAAGCAACCCGTCGGAGACGCCGAGAAAGTCCTTTCCGGGGTCGTCTTGAACGGAAACAGCAAGCTTGGATAGCCTCCAAATGCCATCAAATTTGTTCTTGACATCAGTCAGAGCTTCTTTGTGCTTCAACTTGAGTTTCTTCTTCTCTGAGGGATATCTTTGCTTTCCCGTTCGTTTTGTGGCGCAGAGGATTTTTGGGAATGTTTGGGGAAGGTGAAGTCTACGGGTGAGATAGGGGAGGATTGAGGTGCTGTTTGGGAAGGGGAGAGAGAGAGGAAGGCGAACGGACCGGAGAACGGACATGCTTGGAGGAGTCGGCTGGGTAGTGGACACGGTGGAGTGGGGATATTGGATTTATTTTTTCGAAGTACGTAGTTGTCTTCAACATGTAATATATCCTCTTAATATGAAGGGTTCAAATTTGATGGTAAAATTCTTTTGAATCCATCATTCGGATAGGCTGCCTTTCACAATATTCTCACTTGGTGTTAATTTTCACTTTAAATGATTTTCTCATATGAATTTGAATCGATAAAAATTAAAAAAATTTATAGAATTAAAGTTTGTTTGATATATAATTTTTATATTTTTTTTATTGGATTTTATTTTTTAAAGTGATTAAAATGAGTTTCGTAGGTAGGTAGAAATATGATTTTAGAGGTTAATGAGATATTTTCGGGTGAAAATAGTTGAAATCTAGATTTTTGAGGTTTAAAAATTCAGAACCTAATTTTCTAATCACTGGAAACATCTCGGGTGACTACAAAGGTTGATCACGGGCAATGCAATATTTGCCAAGGTCATCAACATGTCATCTTTCATTTAAAGAAAAAAAACCTAATTACATGAGCCT
>Ga0325405_1006376_pt1 | contig 11921 bp, 5 predicted proteins | sample PopdelMetagenome_21_FD_205663 | JGI IMG/M metagenome (GOLD analysis project Ga0325405, IMG submission 205663) | Populus deltoides microbial communities from Bellville, Georgia, United States - Xylem-Control-R2 | ecosystem: Host-associated > Plants > Phyllosphere > Stem > Wood/Secondary xylem...
TTCACACCATACAAATATTTGATGTATGCAACATTTGTTCTCGTATCGAAGGGGCATTAGCTAAAAACAGAAATGATTTGTTAATTTTTTTTTATTTAAATGTTACCATTAAAGTAATGCAAATGTCATAAAATAAAATATATAATAAAAAATAAATACAGTTGGATAAAAATAATTATAACAAGCCAGCTGGTTGGTGACAAAAGCCTACCACCTCTTACCAAACCCTCCACAATTGACTCTCACCAACCACCGAACCAACTCACTCCCTCCCTCTTCTTCCTTCTCTCCACTTGTCTCCTGGTCTATGTAAGTTCCATTCAGGAATCAAAGCCACTCAATGCTTTTGTGATTGAGTGACAAAGCACAGAATCCTTCATTTTCCTTCTAAAACCAAACGAAAGGGTAAGAAAACACACAATGGGCGGCAACGGCAAGGTATTCACTTTGGCAGATGTCTCCGCGCACAACAGCCCTAAGGATTGCTGGCTCGTCGTTGAGGGCAGGGTACCCTTTTTCTTTTCCTTTCCAATTTGTTTCACATTCCCTTTTCTTGCAATGATGGGTTTATAGCATTATATTTGACCTTGATGAAGGTGAACATAGAATTCTCTCTGGTTGCTTGTTTTTTCCTCGTCTTATTGCGTTTCTAATTACACTTTTATTGTTGTTGCTGCGGCGGTGGCAGCCGAGTGTTTTTATTAAATGATTGGTAGTAATCAGTTCATCTATTTTTTTTGTTTTCTTGTCTACATTTGGAATTCTGATTTCTTAGGGAAAAACCGTGATTGTGAATATATAGATCTCTTATTACAACCTCGCTCCCTACATTGAATTTAGAAGATTATATGTGACATTTTTTATTACATTAGGAGTTAAATTATCGATCAAAGGATCCATGTAGCCGACCCCAACTACTTTGGGGTTGAGGTTGTTGTTTTTGTTGTTGTAGGAGTTAAATTATATTTTAAATGCCCAGATGAACAATTTCATCAGATCCGTGGAAATCACGGATATTTAAGGTGAATGTTCAGTGATGATACTGATGGGCTGCAGTAGGATAATTGAGAGGCTGTTTTGGATCCATAGTTTTTTCTAAACTCATTGGTCAATATTTTAGATGGGCATGGTAATTGCTGTGAGACTTATGTTGAGACTATTTTGGATCTCATACTGGCGGAGCCAGGCTCAGCAACTGTTGCCTATAATTCTTGAAAATATGTAAGCTTTAATCTATGATAGGAGGGAATTAAATTGCATAGCATCACAAGTGTTGATTAACTTGTATTGTAACCCTAAGGGGTGTAACTCAACTGGTCAGGCCTTAGGTTTGCTCCTTAGAGGTCACCAGTTTGAGTCTCACAAACCTCAGGGTCACTGGAGGCTTACATGGTTGTTAACTTCAAAGCCCGTGAGATTAGTCGAGGTGCGCGCAAGTTAGCCTGGACACCCACGTAATAAAAAAAAAAAACTTGTATTGTTATCATTATGTCATAAGCACCAGCAGACCAACATGTTCTCGAGATTTATAGAGTTTAATAATTGTTGCCCTGAAAAGGAGGGGGAGGTGAGTTTGTAAGTTTTGGTGTTGAAACTTGAAATCTCTTCTCTCATGCGTGCCCTGAGCTGCTCTCAACATTTTATGTACACTGTTGAATTAGGCAAAAGGAATTTATTAATAAGATTCTTTAGATCCCTTGTTATTCTGGTTGGATGATTTCTTTTCTAGTCTGGGAAGAGTTGGAAAAATGTGGCTTCAGCCACCAATGACACTGAAATCTAGTCATTACCTTAAAAAATTTAGGGAAGATGGCCAGCCTCCATATCCATGTGCTTGGTATTTGAGACACAGTTATTGTCCTAATGCGGGAGCAGAGAGCAAAACAAGGATCAGAAATGATCAATTTATCATTTCTGGAGGTCGATTAACTCAGAAACTTGGGGTTCTTCATTATGGAAACGCTACACAATTTTGAATGGCATCAATCCAATTGTGAGATAAGCTGAATTTGAAACTATAATGTGTTGGAACAGGTGTATGACGTGACAAAATTCTTGGAAGACCACCCCGGTGGTGATGATGTTTTGCTGTCAGCCACAGGTATGAAGACATATACCAAACAAAATTGTAATGATGTGTTTATATATATCCATTAATTCTTTGAGTTTGATGCATGGTCTACAGGAAAGGACGCAACTGATGATTTTGAGGATGTTGGTCACAGTAGCACTGCAAGAGCACTGATGGATGAGTTTTACGTAGGTGATATTGATACAGCAACCATCCCTACCAGCGTCAAGTACACTCCTCCTAAACAACCTCACTACAACCAAGACAAGACACCAGAATTCATCATCAAGCTCCTGCAGTTCCTTGTCCCCCTGATAATCTTGGCTGTGGCTGTTGGAGTCCGCTTCTATACCAAATCACCTTCAGCATAGCCACAATTAAGAACTGGAAATGTGACCAAAATAAGTTTGTCTTAGTTGTCTTTGTACCCTTGTTGGAGTTGGGACTGTTATAGACGAGATCTTTGATATCCAAGCATTGAGAGATCAATGTTTGTTTTCTCCTTGCCAGTGTCTTCTTATAAAATTTTATTATTCATGTTTTCATCCTTTTACCTTCCACGCGCCACTGGTAAAAACATATTCTCAATTCTTATCAGAGTAGTTATTTGGTGATTTTTGAAATTTCACTTGGAGAGGATGAGGCTGCTGCCTACACAGCAGCCCCCTATTTAACAGAGAGATTGCTGAAATCGATTATAAAATCATGGTAATTTTATAATCTTAATAAAAAGACTAGCATTTTACCAAGTATATATATAGACTTACATGAAATATTAAATGTAATTTAAATATATTTAGAATTATGCATAGAGAATAAAAGATATTTATTTGTTGAAGTAATTTTTAAAGCTTTATATAACTAATTTGAAATTTGTTGTTGTTGAATCCCAGTACATAAACTACGCAAAAAACAAAGCTGAAAAATAAGTGAAAAGGAGTAGAAGAAACTATGCAAAAAATTAGAGACCAAAACACTGTTTTTCATCACTTTTTTTTATTGAGAATTTTCTGAAACAAAATTGATGATAGAGAAAACCCTTTTTAGAATCAAACTGATCAAAAAATAAATTTTCATGAGCCACAACGAGCTAAGATGAGCTTTGTTGAGACAATCTTCCTTCTAAGAACTTGAGTAATATTTGAATTTATTTATAACTTTTCACATTCTAATTAAATAAATTAACAGAAAAACTTGTTTTATTTTGTGTAATAGAGCTTTTAGAAGATTTTTGGTTTCTTTAGGATTAATTTTTTATTCACTTAAAATTTGTTTAAATCATATTAATATTTCATGTTGAAAAACTGATATTATAGTTTAAATTTCATTAAAATCTTAACCTCAAAAGTGAGGAAGTCTCACTTTTAATTAATTTCATTAGCCATGATTTTGAAAAAAATTCCAACATGAATACCCGAATCATGAATCCAGAGAAAAAAAAGTAAGAAAAGAATCCATGATTTGAAGAATTGGGTTTATTTCAATAGAAGTCTAATTTTTGATCAATCATGTCGGAAAGCTGTAGGAATCATCTAACATCATAGCAAAATATCAAACATATTTTTTGTGATTTTGTCAAGGAATCACTTTGTTCTGGATGTCGATGTCGCCTAGAGACAGTAGTTGCCTAGGAAACCTACTCCAATACCAGCTAAAGTCAGCTTCTGAAATGGCGATCACAGTGCACTGCATGCCAACGTTATTTTAAGTGGTTATTTCTTTGTCATCGTGATGAACAAGGCCAAATCCAGCTCAGTAGTGGGCTGTTTGAATTCTCACACTTGTATATTCAGGTCAAATTTGATTTCTTCAATCATCAAAAGAAAACCTACAATGGAAATGTGAATTTCTTCCCTCCTGTTTCTAGGAGTTATTACTCAAGTAAAATCAATTCCAACAGGTTGGTCGCTTTGTGGTAAAAATTTGGGATTAAAAAATTTGTTTTCTTTTTAATTTCAGGTTTGAGCCCTGTGATTGCTTATATAATGGCCAGTGGAGACTTATGTGGTCGTTAACTTCAGGACCCATAGGATTAGTCGAGATGCATGCAAGTTGACCCGGACACCCACGTTAAACTAAAAAAAAGAGTAAAATCAATTCCATTCCAATAATCCCAGTATTTTTTTTCGAATCAGATCCCGATTGAATGATATCATTTCACGAGCAATATTACGTGCATCAGTGACAGCAATAACGGTATATGGAGCTTATCAGGGTTTCACTGTGTCAATAGTAAAGACCTTGGACATCGTCACATTCCCTTTTGTTCTTTTCCTAATTCATTCATATCCAGAACCATCCCTTGACAAAGAGATGGATAGAGCCAGAATATTTGAAAGTAGACAAAAACCTTGAAAACCAGCATATGTTTTCTGTGGACAATCGTATAGTTTTAAACAAGGCCACAGCCTTATGTCAGCATGCGTTCCAGATGAAGCCAACGAACATTGCAATAACTTCAAACGAGAATATTTATGAATCCAATGGATCCTTTCGTAAGAATCTATGCCCTTTTTTTGTCACAGAGTGAGAGGGACAGTATATGAATCAGCAAGGTGAAGAAGTCTACCCCCTTTTCCTCGATGTTTTTCAGTATCTATACCTATTAAGAAAAGCTAGCAAATGGGAATTGTAGCAAAGGAGGATGGTGTGCTTAAATTGGTTCATCCAGGTAGGTATGTGGAGATTCACAGACAGCCTATAGCTGCAGCTCAAGTGCTGGAGAACAACCCCAGGCATTCCATTACACGACCTGATGTGTTTGAGTATCCATGGATTGTAGTTAAGCCCGACTCTGTATTGCGTTTAGGGAAAGTTTTCTTCATTGTTCCCAACAGCACAATCTACAACCTGCTAAAAGCTCACAAGCAGTGCCACCAGAATTCTCCACGCCAAAGCCAGTTTGCTTGTGAACAAGTTCAAAAACGGAACTCGACTAGAAAGCCAGCTACAATGTCAGCCAAGCATCGAACCAAGCACCGATGGTTTAAGCAATCACTTCCTATAACATCCTGTACGGGAGCAGCTTTCCAAGAGCAAGACTGTGATAAGAGAATCAGAAACCCTCCAGGAAAATCAGCTGGGATGTCACCCAACCAGCACAACCAGCACCGATCCCTTCCTATCACATCGTGTATTGTGACAAGTTTCCAAGAGCAGGACTGTGATAAGAGAAAGACAAAATCAGCCAAGGTAGAGTCTTGGCCCAAGTTTATCTCCAAGTACAGAAACACCCACCTAGACTTCGAAGAGAAACCACAGGAGGATTCAACAAGTGAGAATAGACCTTCAAATTATAAAGAGTATCCTTCTATCAACACGAACACCACGGCGGGATTTCCTAGAAAGAATGATAGTGAGTTAGATTATAATTGCATGGAAGAGGTAATCACTCTGAAATCTTGCTTGAGGAAACAGGACAGTGTTCGTAAGTTGCTTCAACTCAAGGTTTCTTTCAACTTGCCAGTCAAAGATGAGGAGCAGCGTAGAGCAGTCCATGCAACCAGAGCAGGAGTTTCAAGCAATCGTTTCTGCAGCTCCTCGGAAATTTTTGTGCATTTTACAAACCTCGTTTCGACATAACCAGATTTTTCCTTTTCCTTTCCTGAACACGTGACATCAATGCTTAAGATGTTTTTCTACCCATCTGTTGGTTCTTCATATCCACTGAAAGTCAATCTACATGCATGAAGTTTCTATTCAAAATTTGTGCCATTCTACCATGTCAACATGAGTACAATGCAGTATTGTTAAAGCCGGTCAACCCAGTGATCCGCCGGGCCGAGTTTCATATTAATGTCTCATATCCCATATAAATTTATAAAACTTTTATACATATATGAGATTTCAAATAACATCATACAAAACATATCAAATAACATCAAAGTTGTACTCTCCAAAACCATAACTCGCAAACAAGAACAACTATTCTTTCTATCTCAAAGCATCATAAACCCTATACAAGGTAGCCCGAAAAGGGAAAATTTATAAAAAATAAGTAAAAAGGTCAACAAGATCATTCCTTGTGGTTACTTAACAAGTACAGAAGAAAGAATAGCTTGAATTACCTAATCAGTGCTGGCACATGTTCTCTCAATCACTCTAGAATCTGTTCTGTGGGAATTTTTTGATGGAGAACTTGATCCCCTTGAAGAACTATGCCCAAAGATACTAAGCTTACCAATTTTCTTTGAGAAAGAACTCATGAATTTACGAGAATGAGACTTTTGCATATCTCTCTTCATACAAACATGTTCTTTCTCTAGATCATTTAATCTCATCCGCAACCGAGCTAGCTCAAGTTTTAGCTCTCGGTTTTCTCTCCTTAGTGATGCATAGTTGTCTCGCGGAGACATTGCTGCACTGAGTGCACCACTGCTAATTCGCCATGAATTGTGCATTGGCTTGGGGTCATCATCAGCATAAGAGCAGCACAGAGCATTTCTGAGCCTTATTTGCTCAAAATAGAGCACTTGAACTATAGCTTGAAGGGGTAGCCGTTCATTTTGCGCAGCATGTGCTCCAGCTTCTTGCGAGAGCTTTTGGAAATCAATCAGTTTGCAGAGCTTCTTCCTGTCTGAGTCTGATAAACCCTGATGAGCCTGGATGTCATTGCAAAATAATCAAAGAAACCTTAGAAAACAAAGCTTTTCTCCTGGATATCGAAAGATGCAAAGGGAAAATATTAGTAGAACATACTTTTAGGTAAATATCAATTGCCCGGTATAGTCCATCATGAACTGTTCGTGCATGTGTTGGTAAAGTCTCTGCAATGACCATGAACTTGGAAAGCTTGAGATTTGCATCAGGAGCGATCTCAGCAAGATAATTGTCAACCAGTTTTGCCACTTTAAATAAAGCAGTTTGAGAAGGTGAATGAGGACTATCAGATTCAAAAACAGAAGCATCTTCCATATCATCTTCACTATCATCTTGCTGTGAGAAATTAACCAAGATTCTATGGACTGTGTCGACATCAAATAAGGTATCACCTGCATGCCTGAACGATGGGATCAAAAGATCATCAAGAGTGGCAACATCCAACTGGGAACCAATCCGCCTCTCTAGGTCGAGCCTACAAGCAATTGTGCAATCAAGCATCACAGCACTTCGCAAAAGACCAAAAAGAAAAGTTATAGGAACAGCAAGTTTCTCAACAGGCAGAAGGTTAACAATTGTCTCAACCACAAGTCTTTCATGCCCAGTTGATATGAGATCAACTTTTGTCTGGCTAGATGGATTCCATAAACTGGATTTCTTTGTCAACTCCTTCTGAGCATAGTTCACCAGTGATGCACCAATACTCTCAGGACGGACACCACGGCACTTCATGGCCGTCATGACCCTTTGATATAAGTCTATGCGGAGAACAGACAGATCTTCTATCCACCAGTCCCCTTCTCTTTTTGCTTGCTTGTTCATGTGAAGCCTCCCTGAGCTGCTATACTCCAAGCGTGAGAAACTTGAGGCAATTTGTTCAGCACAAGCCTTTGAGGCAATGGCATCTATGCATCGGCTAACTATCCTAAGCTCATCAGCAAGAGGGATTAGGTTCTCGCATTGTTGCAAAACTTCAACACACATTTCAAGATTCTTACAAACAATGCTCTCAAGATACTCCTCTGCACGAGAACCAAGATTGTCTTTGGAGAAGTCTTCAGTCATTTCAAGGTATTCAGAGACACAGCACAACTGGGCAACATTTGAAGATGTAATTTCAAAGTTGATGCCATAACAGAATTTTGCAGCCAACTCAAACGCCTCTGCTCCTCCTGGTAGATTAAGCAGCTCCACCCTTGAGATATCGGCATCTCTATGTTCTGCAACCAACTTTCTGATTCGTCCACTTCGAGAAACTAGAGGGAACTGCATTTTTCCAAAAAAGATCGTCAAGAATCTGTCAAAACCATAATGCTAATCTCATAAATGTACAGAGAAAAGACGTTGCATACACTTACGATTCAATTTTTCTTCAAGGTGAATGGGTAACAACACTAGTATAAATCTACAAGAACTTACCTTGTGTAATGCAAATGTCCCTCCGCTCACTTCTATGGTGATATCGCTAGGAACATCCCGAAAAATCCTACCAAAGAAAAGATAACAGCCAATTAATTTGCTTACAAAAGGAACAACAGCAACTATTCTGAAAGATAACAAGAGAGGTTCCAAATTGAATCCTTATTTTTTATGCAGAGTGCAGACACCACCCAGCAAGCAAATGACACAAAACATAAAGGACGAACCTTCACTGTTCAAACAAGTAGTAGTAAAGAGTCATACGAACAAGGATCGATTGAGATAAAATAACAGAGCAGATACAAGCTCAACGTTCATTGTGCTGGTAAAAACAATGATCAGAACAACAAGAGAAGGACACCATAGACAGTGCACACAAAAACAAAAAACTAAATAAGTTGAAGTGAATCCGAACATGGGAGAATAAGCTCTTGTCGAGAACAAACCATTCACTGTATTTCTGCCTGGAACACTTAGCCAAAGACAGCTGCTGCTGCTGCTGATGTTTGTCCATGGAACGAGACAGAAAGGAAGAGAAACCAAAGTAAAGAGAGAAAATCAAGTGTCAGGAAAGAAAAGGAATGGAAATATTGACGGTGGGGTTAAAGGAAAGGAGCAAGGAAAGAGGAAGAGACAGAGACAAAGACCCAGTTGGAAATATTGCTGTTGCCGAACCTCTTCCTTGGCCATTTTTGTCAAAACATGGCTACTGTCCAAGCCCACTGGGACCTCCCTTCACTCCCACAACTTGTGGGTCATCATCATCTCTTTCCTTTTCATTTTTACTCTCTGCCTTTTCCTTTCCTTTGACAACAATTACTAACAAGCTCTTTTGAAGTTAAATTAGCTAGGGTTAATGCTGATTTTCTGTACCTAATTAGCTAAGAAAAGGAGCTTTGTTACTTTCTTGCGTGATAAAGAGAGAAGAAAAGGCGGGAACAAAAGGGGTGTCATCTGTGTACAATTTAGATTCTCCCTTTTTCTTTTAACTCTTCTCTTTCTGTCTTCCCTCTTCTTTGATGTTTAAGAGTCTTTTTGTCCCCTTTTTAACTTAATTTTTAACACTAACCAAACACAACTTAATTTATTGTTTAATTCGATAAACTTTGAGGATTTAATTCTTTTAGAGTTTTTAGAGATTTTCATTTTTTTAATTATGCAAATGTCATTAAAAAAATAGAATTTCAAGGTTCATAATAAATCATATTTTATTAAAAATTAAATTAATTGTAAATGTATAATTCTTAAACACAAGATTCTATAAATTGAATATATGAAAAAATATAGTCTATCCAAAAATATACTCTATATGTTTCAAGCTTCTCAGCCAAATGAATTTATTTTACTAATTGGAATCTATTTACTGTGAGTTTGATATTGTGATATATTTTGTAATAATGATTTTAAAAAATAATTTTAAGAAAAAATGTTTTTGGTTAAAATTGTTATGAGATTGATTTTTGCATGCAAAATAAATAAAAAATAAGTTTTCACAAGTAAAAAATAGATTATTTTATTTTTTACAAAACAAGATTTGAAACACAATTATACATAAGGTCTACTGCAAAAAGCAAAAGAGGAGGCAACCTAGGTCTACAAGCATGTGCGTTTGTTTTTTACTTATTATAAAGGTTTAATTATGCGCTGATATCAAAAATAACTTTTAAAAATAAAAAAAATTATTTTAATGTATTTCCAAGTAAAAAGCACTTTTAAAAAGCAATCATAACCAAATATTTTATATATATTTTTTGCTGCATATAAACCCCAACTATAATTTTTACCAAACACGTACCTAAATCCAACTAATCACACTTTTTTTAAACCACAACCACAAAAACTACCTAACAAACAAACACAAACACAATTCTATCTATTTTTTATTGTATTTATATTGTTTTATCTAATGTTTTATTTTCTAAAACAATATTCAAACAAACGTTACCTAAATATCACGAGCTTAAATCTTTCCTTTTTCTTAGTAATATAACCTTTATAATATTAATAACTACGATTTTCCACTCCTATTTTTACTTATTTCACATATTCACCCTCAAATTGTTGGTTATTTCACATATTCACCCTCAAATTGTTGGGATTTGTCATGCTTTGGCTAATTGGAATCAATATATTATCCTTAAATAAGGGGTCAAAAGTTGTATCAATATCGCATCCGTGAATGGATTTGATTTTGACTCGTTTTAGGGGCACCGATATTATTTTAATTTTTTTCCATAAATTAATATAATCAATTTATCATGATCACATCGGTTGTCTAGAAGGTGTTGTGATTATACAATTTCTGTCTTCGTTTAGGGTCTCAAGAATGGCTTGCTTGGAAGATTTCTTTCTTCTTTTTCTTTAGGCCCCAGAGACAAATTATATTTTTATCTTGTAGATTCATCATTAGTGTTTAACTTTTGTCTTTATGGTTTGAGATTTTCTAATATTGCTATAATTATTTATAGGGGTGAGAAAAAAATAAAAAAACCGCAAAAATCGCAAAAAAAATAACCGAAAAAACCGAACCGTGAAAAAAAACCAATTAAACAGATTAAAATTTTAAAAAAACCGACCGGTTCGATTCGGTTTTGATTTTATAAGCCTGAAACTGAAAAAACCGAACCGAACCCAAACCAAAAAAATCCGAGCTAAACCAGTTTGAACTAGTTTTTGTCCTAGAAAACCGAACCGAACCGAACCGAAACTGGTCGGTTTGAACCGGTTTTGGTTTTTATTTTTTAAAATTCGGTTTGGTTACTTTTTTTGATAAAAATCGAACCGAACCGAAAATAATCACCCTTTATTATTTCCAAAAAAACTCAATTTCGATCATAATCTATTTTTATGGTATTTCTATGAGATATTTTTCACATGTATTGTAATTTAAGAAGATAAAATGAAAGAAAATATGAAAAAAAGTAAGTTTTCCTGGCTATTTAATTTGCTAATGTAACATGAAAAATAAAATTTACCTTGTATTAAAGAATTAAATTATTTTTGTTCTTAGTTATGGAATTCAATTTGACCTAACTTAAGATCTATATTACTATATTACTAGGTCATTGAATCAACTTAAATTGATTATTTTATTTAAAATAATATTATTTTATTTTTTAAATAAAAAAACTCTTCAGAGTTAACTTGACATAATCTCACCCAAATTTGATTATCTCAATGAGATTAAAAATTAATTCATCGGTCATTCAATCAATATCCACAATAATAGAAAATAAAACACAACTTTAGTCGGTATGCAAGTTACCGGATCACGGGTCAATCTATCTTCGCGATACAAATAATTTAATAACTATGTATATACATTATCAGTCATGAATGATTTTTTAATTTGCAAGCCCCGTTATGAGTCTCAAAATAATGTATAAAAATCATAAATACAGCATTGATCAATCCCCCATAACAAGAAAGAGCACCTACCAAACCCCAGTTTAGTATTTCCCTTCTGCATCTAATCGAAACGCGAGGCAAACTGTATTTATTAAAATTTAAAATTTTTTTATTTAAAATTAATTTTTTTATATTTTTAGATCGTTTTGATGTGCTGATATCAAAAATAATTTTTTAAAAATAAAAATAATTTCTTTTAATATATTTCAAAATGAAAAGCGCTTTGAACCGCAACTGCTATTACAATCCTAAAATGACTCTTAACTGGGATTGGAAAAATTTTGAAAAATAATTTGTTTAAAAATATTATATATATATATATAAATTGTTTTGATGCATTGATATCAAAAATAATTTTTTAAAAATAAAAAAAGTTATTTTAATGTATTTTTAAATAAAAAACACTTTGAAAAACAACTGTTAT
>Ga0325405_1006379_pt1 | contig 11915 bp, 10 predicted proteins | sample PopdelMetagenome_21_FD_205663 | JGI IMG/M metagenome (GOLD analysis project Ga0325405, IMG submission 205663) | Populus deltoides microbial communities from Bellville, Georgia, United States - Xylem-Control-R2 | ecosystem: Host-associated > Plants > Phyllosphere > Stem > Wood/Secondary xylem...
ATTTAGTTCATGGGTTTTTTAATTAGGTTTTTTCAAAAGGTTTTGATGTAATTAACCAGACTCCTTTTGGATTATTTTGATTTTTTAATTTATAAAAAATTAATTTGGTTTTCAATTCGGTTTTTTTTTATATAAAATCAGGAATTCAAACCAAATTGAATTTATTTTTTTAGATTTTCTTGTCAATTCTCTCAATTTAATATCTTTTACACATTTTAGGTAAGTTTTATTTGACTATTAACAGGCTGTTTATTTTTACATTTAAAATCATATTTATGTTGAAAAAAAATTAATATATTTTAAAAAATCACACAGTAACAAATATAAATTCACTTGAAACATATTAAAATAATTTTTTTATTTTTAAAAAATTATTTTTAATATTAGTATATTAAAATAATTTAAAAATATATTAATTTAAAAAATAAATATAAATTTTTAAAAAAAGTTTTTAAAACTATTTTTCAATGTAGTATCAACCACTACTGCCTTGATGGTGGAGACATGCCATCATTACTTTACATTTCGTCTTTTCTTCTTGACGAAGACGCTTCACCTACCACCTCCACCACACGCCATATCCCGCCACAACCACACGCCATGTCCCACCAAAACCACAATTCAATGAATATGAAGTGGTCTTTTTTAAAGTTATTTTTTAAAAATATATTAAAATAACTTTTTTAAAAAATTATTTTTAATATTAATACATTAAAATAATCAAAAATTTTAAAATTTCACACCTGTTCGGAGCACAGTAACATACAGGAGTATATGAACATTTTTTGACCTTTTAGATGAGAAACTATTATCAATTCCCTCGTCTCCATGTCTCTATTGCGTTCAATTTTTTACTCGAGTGAAGATGCATGTTGGGATGCAAATTTATTCACCACAAAATGGAAAAATAATGTCTCTGTTATTTTTTTAAGATTAATATTTATTTATGGATTTGATATGGATTAATTTTAGTTATTCTTTTTTTTTACAATACAATTTAATCTTATACGGAATGCTATTTTTTTATAACTCGGGGTGTTCGGGTCAGTTTACGCGCACTACGACTAATCCCGGGTCCACTGAACACCCTGCAAGCCCAGTGAACAGGTAAGGCACCGCGGGGATGACATGCATGCACAAAGATGATCGAACCCGGATGCAAAGGAAGGGAACAAGGTGCTTCCCCCGCTAAACCACGACCTCAAGTGTACAGAATGCTATTTCTTATGAAATGTAATATACTAGTAATAAAAATCTAAAAATCATAAAACAACGATTATCCAGAAAAACAATCAAGATATGTTTAAATATGTTTTAAGAGTATTTGAGAGTGTGATAATAATTACTTTTTAAAATGTTTTTTACTTGAAAATACATCAAAATAATATATTTTTTTATTTTTTAAAAATTATTTTTGATATCATCATATTAAAATGATTTGAAATATAAAAAATTTAATTTAATTTAATTTTTTTAAAATAATCATAAAACGCCACAACTCCATAAATCTCTTAGTTCAACAAAACAATGACTTTATTTTTTTTCTAGAAAATTCAGACAAACTCAATTGTGAGGTTATTAAAATCAATTCAATCTAAAAAGATTAATTTAAAAAATTATCGATTCAAAATTTAATTTGAGTGAAGTCTAAGCTAAATTAAAAAAACATATTAATTCATTAAGGGTTTGTTTTTGTTTTATAATATGCTTTCAATTTAAAAAACATCAAAATAATATTTTTTAGAAGTTTTTGTTGTACACATGTAAAAAAACAAGTGAAAAAAATTATTTTAATATATTTTTAATTAAAAAATATTTTAAAAAAATACCATACACCATAACTCCAAACAAATATTTAACTAAGCTGGTTAAATATTTTTTTGAGTGTTTTTTTATAATAAATTTGCCTTGAAAAATATTAAATTAATATTTTTAATAATTTTAATTTGTTGATGCTAAAAATAAAAATATAAAGTTTTTATTTTAAAATATTTTCATTTTAAAAAAACTTTTAAAACTCACTTTTCCCACTTAATCATATCAACAATGAGAAAATTTAATAAAAAAACTATTCTAATAAAAAATATTATTCAACGACTTCGAGCCGCCAACTACCCTACCAAAAACCCAACAACCGGACCCCCTTAATTTTCGTCTCTCCTACGTCTACGTCAAAAGTCCCCAATTCCAAAAGCATTTTTTTTTTCTTAAATCTTTATCTCTTCTTCTAATCATGGAAACCTCCTCCCCCTCCCCTCCCCCTCCTCCTTCTGCATCACAACACGGCGGCGACATGGAAATCCACCACCCTCCGATCACCACCGACTGGGACTGGAGCGATCTCCTGGACTTCGCCGTAGACGATCAAATCCCTCTCTCTTTCGATACTCTTGGTGACGATAATCTTGGTGACCTCACCCAAACTATCGACAATCCAACACCAGAAATCGAGTCTCAACAGGTTCAGCTTCCTGTTCCTGACCGGGTAAGGAAGCGAGACCCGAGGTTGACTTGCTCCAATTTTCTAGCGGGTATAGTACCGTGTGCGTGTCCGGAGGTGGATGAATTATTACGAGAGGAAGAGGCTACTTTGCCTGGAAAGAAACGCGTTAGAGTTGCTCGTGCCGGGTCGAGTATTGCTAGGTGTCAAGTACCCGGTTGTGAAACGGATATTAGTGAACTCAAAGGGTATCATAGAAGACACAAGGTTTGTCTACGGTGTGCTACTGCTACTGCTGTTGTACTTGACGAGCAAACTAAAAGATACTGTCAACAGTGTGGCAAGTTAGTATTTTTTGCAAAAAATTCTGTGCTTTATTAGTAAAATCGACGTCTTATCGTACGATTATTGATGCATTTTAATCTGGCAGGTTTCATGTGTTATCGGATTTTGATGAAGGGAAAAGGAGCTGTAGAAGGAAATTAGAGAGGCATAATAATAGAAGGAGAAGGAAGCCAGCTGATTCTAGTAAGGCGAGTGCAGGTGATAAGGATGTTCAAGGGGATTTGCTAACTGAAGATACTACTACTTGTGATGCTGAAGCTGAGAAAGGTTTTTCTCTCATATATAGTTTATGCTCTTTGCCCGTGTGTGTCTGTTTGTTACGCGCTTGTAAAGGTCTTCTTGTTTGAATTTTATTCGTTGATCATTTGCTTATTGATGGCTGACTTTAGTTTGCTCTGGATCCTGGACCTGGACCTGGACATGGAAATAGGATCCCGATACCTATTTTGATAGGGTTCTTATTATAATTCTATTTGAAATTAAATGCGCCAGTAGTAGGTTCATAATATTAAATAGGAAGGGAGTAATTTCCTACTTTTATACTACAGTATCCCAGCGAAAGATTTCTGATCAAGGAATTGGAAAGAGATTTGTGTTCCATTTCCAATTTCTAAGTGAACCAAGAAGCTTAATGTATTTATTCTATGCTGTGCAGATGGTTTGTGCTCCAGTGGTCAGATGGCGGAGAAAGAAGGGTTGGTTGAGTCTGAAGATGGACATGTTTCCACCATGAACTCTGATCCTAATTCTCAAAATGTTACTAGTGATAGTGGAGTATCTTTCACGGCTTTTGGGGACATGCTAATGGATGGGGGGAAAGATGATTCCAAATTTTCGTTTTCTCCTTCGCATTGTGACAATAAGAGTGATTACGCATCCATGGTTGGTCTCTATTATTGTGTGGATTCTATGTTTTGCATGCTTGATTTTGTTCATCTCCTTTTCTTTTTCTTTTTCTTTTTCTTTTTCTCTTTATTATATTATTTCATTTTTAAAATTTGTGGAGTTACTGATTTGGAATTTTTCTTGTAGTGTCCGACAGGTAGGATCTCATTCAAGCTTTATGACTGGAATCCGGCAGAATTCCCTAGAAGGCTTCGACACCAAGTATTTTAAAGAATTACTATTACAGTTTAGTATTTGAATGAGAAATAATTTATATGCAGTCAAGGGTATCAGGAGTCAGTTGACAGGTGGTAACTGTCTTTACAGATATTCCAATGGTTGGCCAATATGCCAGTTGAGTTGGAAGGATATATTCGGCCAGGATGTACAATCCTGACTGCATTTATAGCGATGCCACCATTTATGTGGGTGAAGGTAATATGCTAGATGTTTTCTATAAAAATCTCTTCGAAGGTTTAGATGAATTTAGAGTTTTTGAAGAGATGCTATCTACAACAATGCATATGCATGCTCTGTGTTGTATGTAGATCTACGCATAGTAATGTTTGATTGCTCCACTTAATTTTAGGTTTCATTTGAAGCATCTTTAATTAGTGAATCAACAAAACTACAGGGTTCTCTATTAGTTATTTGGATTTCTGTGCATGCACAAATGTCTAAGCAGATATATATGGTGATATCCATATTCTCGAGGCTGAGAGTCGAGAGCACTCATTTATTTTCATACCCATATATGTTGAAATCTCCGAGAAGGCTGATGTCTACAGTTTCTAATTTATGCACATTCCCAATGAGCACAAAGCAATCACAAAATTTCTCACTGTTGATCATTCACAAATGCATTTACCTCTCCTTTGTTTTCTCCTTTCTTGTTCCTCGCAAATCTGAAGTTATCTTTTCCCAAGCATGGTCGTCAATTTTCATCGGGAATAACTTGCGCTCCACACAACTTTGATTTCTGAATTTATCCCTGCCCATAGCTCATGAGAAGCTTGATTTTACCATTCACAGTGTAATGTGTTGATATTCATCCTCTTCTACTTTTAAGAATTTAATTGGTCTTGCATGTAATAACTAATATTTTTTCATTTGCTTTAACAAAATGGTTGTTATTGATGCTTAATTGCAGAAACCATTAATATGATCAAGTAAATAGTTTATTTTAAAATTTCTAGACTGTCATAAATATTGCTCTCTTAATCTCTTTTTTTTCTTTTTCACTAACAATTTGCTAATTTTATTAGATTGTACTCAATATTTGAACTTATACATTTACCTGTATGAAGCAGTTAGTTGAAGATCCTGTGTCTTATTTGAACGACCTTCTTGGTAGTGGAAAAATGTTGTCTAAAAAGGGCCGTATGCGTGTTTATGTGAATAACATGATCTTCAATGTCACAAAAGGTATGATAATTGTTTCATTCTTAATGTTTGTACATTACATGAGTGTATTGTTCCTAAAGGATGCAAGAACAAAACTAATTCAAATAACCAACCATAATTAACTGAAAGTCTGCTCTTAAATGGCCCTGTTCTTTATTCTTTTTCAATCATTTGTTCATTCCATTTGTTTAATCACTGAACACTCTATTGGCCTAGATGGAAATTCCGTGATGAAAGTCAATGTGGAAGGACACGCCCCAAGGCTTCACTATGTTCACCCTACATGTTTTGAGGCTGGAAAACCCATAGAGCTTGTTGTTTGTGGAAGTAATTTGTTGCAGCCCAAATTTCAGTAAGGACTTTTTTTTGCAATTAATCCATTTTTTAGCATTTACTATGTACCATTTTGCCAGAAGAAGATTTTTTTATTTTTCAATTTTTATTGTCAATACATAGAAAGATTTTAACCAAATGGGGCTCTTCAAGGGATTATATGCAATGTGTTATAATAATTCATTTCATTTTGAATTGACCCCTTAGTGTGTTTCGTACTTATATGTGATTGCTGCCTACCAGTCTCATTTTTAGTTTGTTGGAAAAGTTGCATTGAGGCTGGATTCATTGTTTTTGAGCTCTCATAGTTCCTCATGCTTTATCATACCAACCCCAACCTCCTCAATTAGTGGATAACAAGTCAGATCTCCATTAGCATGGTAGAGAATCTTCTAGTTATGATCTATTTTCCTTATAAATAATAATTGATTTGTTATCTTAAGGATGAAATCAGCTTCCTGACGTGAACAACCTTAACTCAATAAATGCTGATTTTGTTTCACAAGGAAACCAGGAAGAAGTTTTTATCACTTGCTGCATCTCTGGTGCATGCAGATGATGCTATCAGAACTGAAAAAAAAAAAGTTGCAACAATTTCTCTGGCTTCAAACTATTTTCTAATGTGGTGGAGCTCTTTTTACCGGATGCACTATTATTTCCCTTAATAGTTCCCGACAACTGCATTTTGTTTTCTTTGCAGTTAATGGATGAATGTCTTCTATTAGTTTTTGAATTTCTTGTTTCACTATGCTGGAAATTCGTTATCATGTATCAGGCTTCAGTATTTGTATTTCTCTGCGTGATGATAATAGCCTTGCTGCTCAGCTCCAAGCCAAAAACATACAAGTTGCATACTGGAGTTCCCTTGAGCATCCCTACTAGTATTAAGTAGAATAACTGAATGTCTGTAAGATGATATCAACCTACTAACCATAGTGGGAAAATAAACCATTTGTCAACCAAATAATTGATATTAGATATTTCTGTTTTTGGTGTATCATCACCCTTCGACATCTTAATATACTAGTGTCAAGTGTGCCTGATTCTAATGCAGTTCAAATCATAAGGTGAAGGATATCTGTTTTTAAACTCTTTGGTGTTGTCTCTTTTAACTTTGTATTTATTAACTTAAACTTGCTATGAATCTAAAGAACTGCATCTTTCATTCCTTTTCTTTTGCATGCTAGTATATGCTGTGAAATTTTTTTCTGCCCAGTTCTATATTTTCTGCCCCTACAAAAATGATTTTGGTGGCAGGTTTCTGGTATCTTTTGCTGGGAAGTATCTTGCGCATGATTATTGCGTTGCTTTACCACAAGCTCATACCAAAGGAGGTCCAGGTCTTCACCATCAGTTATACAAAATACTTACACATTGTAATGAACCTAATCTTTTAGGTCCCGCATTTATTGAGGTATGTATCATGCTTTATTTGGGTGTTTCGCTGTCTATTGCTTCTTTTAACAAAGGAGCATCTGGCTATGTTTGTGAAGTTTTGCAGGACTTTCCATTTTGCATTTCTCTTTAAATAATGATTTTTAATTTGCTGACATATTCAAAATGAACAAGGGGATTGTATCTTTTTCCTGTGTTGTTTTTTGCAATAGTTTCTTTTGTGGTTTATGCCCTTTGTTTTTCTTTTCTGGAATCAAAATCATTTTGTTCTGAGATGCCAAAATACCACCTGGAGGCTGAGGTGTGAACTGATAATATGGTTGTCATGCAGTTCCAAATTTCAGACTGACTTTAAATTTTTAAAACCAAAGTGGTTTATGTTCTCGGTAAATATATAATTTCTAATGGCCCTTTGTTGAGGTCTGATGTGGCATTTTATCCAGTTTGGTAAGGGCAATAAATTCGAATTTATATCTTTATGAGTAATTGTTAAAAAAATACTGGATTCCAAAGATGAATTCGCGGGATGCTGGTTTGACTACATGTACCCATGAATTCTTAAATTCACCACCAAAATCATTCTATGTTCATGGAACCTCTCTACAGCTATTTTATATGGTTCTTGTTTTGCACGAGGTTGGTGATGAGGGTTGTTCTGGTATTGGGACTAGGTTGCTGCATCATGTTATCTTGTGCAATCACTTGCTATTGGTAGCATCATTGGTGCTTAGTATTATTGACTTCCTGAGCCTGAAACTAGGTGTAGCTGATTTTGTTTAAAAAGTATATTTCTAGTTATAGAGGTCAATATGAGTATTTTGGAAAATGGTTTTTAACTATAAATGTGTATTGCAGGTCGAGAATGAGAGTGGCTTGTCAAACTATATCCCTATACTTATTGGGGACACAGAAATTTGTTCTGAAATGAAAATAATTCAGCAGAGATTTGATGCATCTCATTCATTGCTTATTGGCTCAGAGTGTGAGGTTTCTACAATGAGACAAACAGCATTGTCAGAGTTTATTATGGACATTGCTTGGTTACTAAAGGAGCCTTCAGCAGAAAATTCTCAACAAATGATGACTTCTTTCCAGATTCAAAGAATCAATTCTTTGTTGAATTTCTTGTTACACCATGAATCAATCATCGTTTTGGATAAAATTTTAAAAAACCTGAAGATCATGATGGACAAAAAGGAGGCCAATGGTATGGTTAATGGCACTAGTGACACTAACATGAGGCTATTGCAGGGTTACATGGATTATGCAAGCAATATTCGTCATGAAAAACTCCAGAGAAGTGAAGTTTTGAAGCATCACTTGGAATTTTCTGGAAAGGAGAATAATTGCATTTCAGGAAGCTGCTGTGGAAACAACAAGGAATCAGTTGCTCTCTCCACTGAGGTAAGAATGCCAGTTGATCACTTCAAGTTTTTAGCAATGTGTTTGGTTTTGTCAATAAGGATTGAAAGCTTATGGATTTTTACATGAATTTACTATTCCATTAACCTTTATTGTTTACTTTTGTTGGGTTTTTGGTTAGTAACTTGATATATTGAATTTAAGAAACAAACTGGTAAAATTGTATGCACATAGAGCAAGCGACGAAAGAAACTTTGGTTAATTTCTGAGTGTTGACTCTTCCAATTTCTGGAAAATGCATCATATCACTATGATTCATTCTCTTAAAAGTTCATTGCAGCGATTTTTCCTTTGCAACTTAGAATCTGATTTTTATATTGGAAATCAACTTGTTTGATCCTGATTTTAAGCCTACATTCTCGATAAGTGTTCTTATGGATGCATCGACAAGAAGCATCCAGAGCTGCTTAAAACATGCTTTTGATCTGCTTACGTACCAAAAATTTTAAATTTTCAACTGGTTTGAGAAAAATATCAAGGAGATGTTTTTGCCATAAGCAGATGCATCTGCAACCCATGAAATTTTGAGGTTTTCTTCTTTTTCTTTTTATATTTTTTAAAATTTGTCATCGTTTTACTTTCTTCTAGCTGAATTAACAGCAGCGTGCAGCTGTATATTACTGTTCAATGCAGTGCTGTATCTACCTCCCATATTTTGGAAACTTTTGAATAGGGAGATCTTTGTCACACCTTGTTTGACTGTGCAGTGCTTTATCGATGCCTTTTATGTTCCTTGAAGGATCATATGAATTTTCTTTATTTGCAGAACTTGGAGCAAAGACCAAATGGTGTATTGGGAGCAATGGGAAACTCCAATTTTACTGTTCAAAGCGATGAGTTTCCACTTTTGACTAAAGATGTCGTCATGAGGATGAACCTCGTAAATGAAAGGCCCAAGAAATCATGTGGTCTTGTTTTCTCTAACAGAGTCTTGAAGTATCGTCCTTCATTTTATGGAATTGCTCTTATTGCTGTTTGTTTTGGAGTTTGCGCCCTTGTTCTGCACCCTCATAAGGTTAGCAAACTCGCAGTATCCATACGCAGGTGCTTGACAGACAGATTTTAGATGTTAAATAAATCCAGACTAAAATGCCATCTCTTGATCACTGGCTCTGTACATCCCCTTTACACTGTTAGATTAAATTGACCCCCCTGAAGCTCAAGGATGGGGTTTGATTCCTGACTTTGGAGTGTCCAAACTGCTATTTCTCCATGCTGCCTTGATCTTGCCCTTGTAGGAGTATCAAGATTGAACCGCGGCCTCCCCAAGAGTTGGAGATATCTGCTGTTTTTTTCCCAGTTGGATGAGAATTCTTTGTAGGCAATGTCTAATATTCTTGCATCTTTTGTTTCCTTGTACTGACAACAGCTTTCACCCCTAAGTTCGTGAATTATCTTTTTTGGCAATGATAATGATGGAATAAGTTACTAGGGAGATCTCTTTTTCTTCCTTTGCTACCGAAGTGAAGGTGTGATCACATTAGCATGGCTCTGAAATATATAGCTCCTTGGGTATCTTTTTTTTCCTTCAGTTTTTGGTTCTGTTTTTCGAAACCCAGAAAGTGTTTTATATTTATTATTTTTTTGAACATAGTTTATTTATTTTAAAAAAAGATATACGAGGTAAAAATTATTATACCAAATAAATATAAAAACATATTGTTACTTGAAAATATAAAAAGTAATGTCATGAATTTAAACCATGCACATAATGCTATGAATGTAACTCTAATTAATCAAAATCATTTCAGTTGAGACAAATACAAAGAAATTTTATAGTTTAAAGAAAAAAATAGATACAAGAGAGAGAAATCTTATGAAAAGATAATTTTATTATTTTTAATGAGTTATATATATATATATATATTGGTTATATATGTTTTTTTTTTAATAAATTTAAATAATAACTAATAAAATGTTACTACTAACTCTTATAATCATAAAAAATATCAAATAAGGATGTTGATGGGTGTAGTTTAATTGGTCAAGTCTTGAGTTTGTTCTTCAGATATTACCAGTTAAAGTGTCATAAATTTTAGAGCCACTAGAAGCTTATTTAATCGTTAATTTTAAAAAATCAAAGGATTAATCGGGATACGTATAAACCGACTCAACACTCATATTTATTTTTTTAAAAAAATCTCAAATAAGCGCCTGTGTGATATTCTCGGACTGGATTTTTTTCTCGAGATCTACTTATTTTGATCAACACTTTTAATAGAAGCAGTTTGTGTGAGGAAGATCATAAATGATTTACTCTAACTACATTAGCAGCTTTGTAATAATTACTAGTCTCTCTATAATCTATTATAAACAAGTTATCAACACACTTATTACATAAAAAAGATTGTTTTAGGAAACATTTTTTTTTATATATATTCAAACCTGAAATAATAACACACGTAATTAACTATAATCTAAAATCTAAGCTGGTCTCAAGAAGTATCTAATCAACTATCCCAGGAGCCACGAATACATATATGTTCATAGTATCGAGACCCTATTTGGTTGCGTTGCTGCATTTTATTTCAATTATATATTTGAAAGTGCTTGCCACGTGTCGTGGTTTTATATGATCTAAATTACAAAATATATATAATTTATATTATTTTTAAATTTACCTTTTCAAACTCGTAACCAAAAGGGTTTTTGCATGTACACTTCTCTGTCTTCACTCTTCAGTCCCCGTCTTGCCAATGCATGGAAATTGAATGATATTATTTCTTATAACGCTACTCAACAATCAACATACTCGGCTGACTCACATACAGCTGTCTACAGTTTATTTTTTATTTTTTATTTTTATTTATTACTCCTTTGTCTTTTGCTTATTATTCCTTGCTAATAATAACAGTGACAATAATATTTTAAATAATTATAGGTTATTAAAACTCACTTAGCCAGGCTGAATTTAGAAAAACTAAGTGGGAGTTAACTGTTTAAATTGGATAAGGTAACTCGGGTTTATTAACTCAACTTGTAACTCAAGCTTTTAAACAAATTATGAGTTAAGTTTTATAATTATGATTAATAATGTATACATAAGACTTTAAGAGATTAATATAATGATTTAAAAGTTTATTTTATTTTTTGATATTATGGTTTTGAATATGGGACCCATATTTATAATAATTTACTAGGTTTTTAAACAAACAACATTGCTTTTATTAACTTTCACTATTAATTAGGTTTTTCACACGTTATTTGCAGCCAAACAATATTAAATTAAAAAAAAAACTAGAAGAGGTTGAGAATTTATTGTACATACAGACTCAATACATTGCAGACGACAATAATATATTTACCATTTTGCTCTTTAAAAAACTCATTTATATTATTTTTGGGGTACAGTTGTAATTGCACAGGGACTAATCGGTTATTATCAATTTGATTAGGGTTTATGGTGTATTTTTCTTTTTATATTGTACAGTGTAATGACTTGCATACTCTTGACATGCAAAAAAATAAAATAAATTACTTTGATAAAGGGGTGATTTTGATTTTTTAATTCAAAAACACATTGAATTAACTTTGGTGCCCCTTTAAACAAATATATCTTAACTAGGATCCGAGGGCTTATTCATATTTTCCTTTTGGTTTTTTGGTAATTATTGGTTCAAGATAGGGGTGGGTTAGTCTTTTACTTTTTAAATGATAAGTAAATTTACTTGGTTAACTCTCAAGTTAAGAG